>OIZO01001834.1_pt1 | contig 10053 bp, 10 predicted proteins | sample 1588551 | NCBI WGS metagenome assembly OIZO01 (sample SAMN03283271) | human gut metagenome | biome: human-associated habitat; material: feces | host: Homo sapiens | place: Peru | collected 2012 | reverse complement strand
ATGTGGTGAGCCGCAGCGGCGACAAGGTGGATCTTTCCAACGGTATGAGCGTGACTGCCCGCGTGGAATACGATCAGGTCACCTATTTTGAGTATGCCATGGAGGCTCTGGGCGTGCTGTTCCGCTAAAGGCGGGACCGCATAGCACGGCAGGATGACCCCCTTATACAACACCCCAAAGAGGTACAAACAACATGATTCGAACCGCAAAGAGACTGGCCGCCTGTGTGCTGATGCTGGGTGTGCTGGTATGCGGCGGCACCGCCCTGAGCGCTGCTGCCGCCAGCCTGCCGATTGAGGAGCAGAATGGCATTTCGCTGCCATGGTCCAAGGACATCCCCGCCGAAAGCATTGCCCCCGGCAGCTACTCTGCTAATATGCTGCTGGGCGCTTCGCAGCAGCTATCCCCCGTGGTCAAGCCCAGTTACAGCACCGACTCTGTGGTCTTTTTGACCGATGACAGCAGCGTGCTGACCGTCAGCAACAGCGGCGTGGTACAGGCTGTGGGCGTTGGTACTGCCACCATTACGGCAGCAGCCGGCAACCAGATCTGCGCCTACACCATCGTGGTCTCCATGGACTCTTCCATGATCGTTACCGAGATGGACCTTGCCCTCTCCTCTAACACCATTTATGTAGGCAACTCGGTGTCGGCTTCGCTGCAGGTGCGCCCCAGCTCTGCCTCCAACTACGCCACCGTCACCCTGACCTCCTCTAATGAGAAGGTGGCCACGGTGAACAGCTTTGGCCGCGTGACCGGCGTAGCCCCCGGCAAAGCCACCATTACCGCCACCTGCGGCTCGGTGGTAGCCACCACCACCGTCACGGTGCTTGCCCTGCCCACGGAATCCTCTGGCAGTGCCGCCAGCACCTCGCCAAGCAACAGCGGTCAGGTGATCACCCCCAACACGAACTACATCGTGCTCAAGCCCGGTGCCACCCGTACCATCACGGCTAAGGCCACCCCTGCCAGTGCATCCCAGTCCTTCACCTTCAAGTCCGGCAACAGCAGCATTGCCACGGTCAGCCCCACGGGCGTGGTCACGGCGGTAGGCACCGGTTCTACCTCCATTACCATCTCCAACGGCAAGGCCACTGCCATGGTCACGGTCATCGTGAACCGCTCGGCAGATGCCTCTTCCGGCAGCGACAACAGCAATGCCGGCACCGATACCCCGGACGACAGCAACACCATCCCGCTGGATCCTGTGGTGCAGACCATTCAGGACAGCACGGAGGATCAGGTGGTGTTCGCCCAGTCTGAAGTGCCCACCGTGACCGGCGAGATTTTGAACGCCCTGCGCACCACTGGCAAGACCCTGTGCGTGGTGGGTGACGGCTACACCCTGAACATTTCCGGCAAGGACGTAAAGAGCACCACCAGCGAGATCGACACCGCCATCACCTTTACCGAGAGCGAAGAGGGACTGGAGTTTGAGCTGGACAACGGCCGTACCCTTCCCTGCGCAGTGCAGCTGGAACTGGATGTGAGCACCTACTCCCGCCTGTACCTGTACAACACCATCAGCAACAAGTGGCAGTACCTGAACAGCTACAAGGACGGCGTGATCACCGCCGACACTGCCGGCCGCTATCTGCTGACCAACCAGAACCTGCGGTTCGGTGCTATCAACTGGACCTTCTTCATCGCAGGCGGCGTGGTGGTGATCCTCATCGCCATTGCCTACATCGTATTCAAAAAGCGCTACTGGTTCTGGTAAGCGCCCTTCCCCTGCATAAACGACCGCCCGCTGCACAGTATTTCGTGCAGCGGGCGGTTTTGTGTTTTCCCGTGAAAAGACAAGTCTGGAAAATCCGCGTTTGCGCAGCAATGAAAGCCCCAGTGGGGCTTTTAAGCGGCAGAGCGGTCTGCGCAAGCAGATGGAGGGGCTTTGCCCCGACAAGCTCCGCAGATTTTCCAGACTTGTAAAATTAAAAATATTCTTCCGCTAAAAATGGTCAGAGCGCAGCAGAGACCATTCTAAATCTTATTCTTCCCCTATCACTCCACCGTTACGCTCTTGGCAAGGTTGCGGGGCTTATCCACGTCGCAGCCGCGCAGCACCGCCATGTAGTAGGCGAACAGCTGCAAGGGCACGATGAGCTGCAGCGGCATCAGGATATCCTCGTACTCATCCAGGCGAACGACCGCATCTGCCACGCCGTCCGGCACCACCGCATCCTTCGTGGTGAACAGCAGCACCCTGGCCCCGCGGCTCCGGGTCTCCTTGGCATTGGAGATGGTCTTTTCGTAGACCTGTTTCTGGGTCGCCAGCGCGATGACTGGCACGCCATCGGTGATGAGGCTGATGGTGCCGTGCTTCAGCTCCCCGGCGGCGTAGGCCTCGGAGTGGATATAGCTGATCTCCTTGAGCTTCAGGCTGCCCTCCATGCTCAGGGCATAGTCCAGGTTCCGGCCGATGAAGAACACGTCGTCCCGCCCGGCGAAATCCCTGGCGATCTGCTGGATCTGATCCGCCTGGGCCAGCACCTGCTCCAGCTTCTCCGGCAGGGCCAGGATATCCCGGACCATGGCGGTGTAGGTCTCATAATCCACGGTGCCCATGACCTCGCCGAAATACAGCCCCAGCAGGTTCAGCACCGCCATCTGGGTGCTGTAGGCCTTGGTGGTGGCCACGGCGATCTCCGGCCCGGCCCAGGTATAGAGCACATCGTCCGACTCGCGCGCGATAGACGAGCCGACCACGTTGACGACGGAGAGGATATAGGCGCCGCGCTTTTTCGCCTCGCGCAGCGCCGCCATGGTGTCGAGCGTTTCGCCGGACTGGCTGATGATGATGACGAGCGTCTTATCGTCCACGATGGGGTCGCTGTAGCGGAACTCGCTCGCCAGCGCGACCTCGACGTTGCGGCGCAGCAAGTGCTCGAGCGTGTATTTTCCGAGCATACCGACGTGGTACGAAGAGCCGCAGGCGACAATGAAGATGCGGGTGAATTCGCGCATCTTCTCCACCGGGAGCTTCAGATCGTCAAAGACGACCTTCCCCTCCTTCACGCGCGGGGAGATGGCGCGGCGCAGCGCCTCGGGCTGCTCCATGATCTCCTTGAGCATGAAGTGCTGGTAGCCGCCCTTTTCCGCGGCGGAGACCTCCCAGTCGATGGTAAAGTGCTTCTTTTCGACCTTCTGCTCGAGCGCATCGTAGACCTCGATGCCATCGCACGTCAGCACGGCGACCTCGCCGTCTTCCATGTAGGCCACGTCGCGCGTGTGCTTGATGATGGCCGTCACGTCGGAGGCGAGGAAGTTGCAGCCCTCGCCGTAGCCGAGCAGCAGCGGCGCGTCCTTGCGCGCGGCGATGATGCGGTCGGGGCAGTCGGCGCAGAGCATACCGAGCGCGTAAGCGCCCTCGATGCGGCGCAGCACGCGGCCCACGGCCTCCAGAAAGTCATGACACTCGTTGTAGTAAAATTCGAGCAGCTGCGCCACGACCTCGGTATCGGTCTCGGACTTGAAGGTGATGCCCTGCCCGATCAGAAATTCCTTGATCTCGACGTAGTTCTCGATGATGCCGTTGTGGATGACGGCGAACTTGCCATCTTCGCTCACGTGGGGGTGGGAGTTGACGATATTCGGCGCGCCGTGCGTCGCCCAGCGGGTGTGGCCGAGGCCGATGCAGCCTTCAATGTCCGCGCCGCCATGGATCTCGTCGCTGAGGACCTTCAAGCGGCCGACGGCCTTTCTCACCTGCAATTTCTGCTCCGAGGAAATGACGGCCACGCCCGCGGAGTCATACCCGCGGTACTCAAGATGCGCAAGCCCGTCCAGCAGAATGGGCGCCGCCTGTTCCTTACCAATGAATCCAACGATTCCGCACATATCTGAAAATTCTCCTTTTGATGATTTGAAAAAATGGGCAAACCTGCCCTCTGGCGGCAAAAGCCGCCGCTTCGTCAAAAGGACAAATGCGCAGTCATTTGTCGCTTTTTCCGTGGTCACAGCCCCTTTGTTTTGCGGTCGCCCGCATATTTGCCGGCTGTGTGCGCGCCCACGGGCACGGGGAAGCATCCGCCGAAGATTCGATCCTCTTCCCACCTCGTCGTCCCGCGATCTCTTCGCGGGCGCTGGCGCTTGTGATGGAGATGCGCTCCATGGTCTCCTTTCTCATCTGCGTTTTTTGCTTTTCTTATAGTTCAAACCGGACGCTCTCCGGATGAAAACGGTTATTTTGCCCCCGCGCGGGGCAAACTCTCCCAAAAGGGAGGATATCAAATGGCCACTGCTTTTATCCGCACGATCGTGCTCTATTTTCTCATTATGATCGGCTTACGGCTGCTCGGCAAGCGGCAGATCGGCGAGCTGGAGCCCATCGAGCTTGTGCTCACGCTGCTCATCTCAGACCTTGCGGCCGTGCCGATGCAGGACTTCGGCATCCCGCTTTTGAACGGCGTCATCCCGATCGTGACGCTCTTATCGCTCTCGATGCTGCTCTCGTGGGGCAGCGTCCGCTCCATCCGGCTGCGGCGGCTCATCTGCGGCAGCCCGACTGCGCTCATCTTGGACGGCAAAGTGCAGCAGGAGGCGATGCGCCACAACCGCTTTACGCTCGATGAGCTCATCGAAGAGCTGAGATCGCAGGGCGTGACGGACCTCACGACCGTCAAATACGCGGTGCTTGAAACGGACGGGCAGCTCTCTGTCCTCCTCTATCCCGACGAGCAGAGCGCAACGCCCAAGCAGCTGGGAAAGCCCGTCAAGGACGACACCTTCCTCCCGCGCATTTTCATCAACGACGGTCGTGTGCTGGGCGAAAACCTCGCCCTTGCGGGGCTGGACGGCGCGTGGCTGCAAAAGCAGGTGCGCGCGCAAGGCTACCGCGCCCCGTCGGAGGTCTTTCTTCTCTCGCTCGACGGCGCGGGCAAAATTTTATGCATCGGAAAGGAGCACGAGCAATGAAGCGATTTTTCTGGATCCCGTTTCTCCTGCTGCTCACGCTCTTTACCGCGACGCTTGTGAACGCCGCCGTCGCCGGCGATCTTGTGGAAAACTGGTGCGCCTCGCTCGATGACTTGCAGCGCAGCGCGCAGACGGAGGACTGGCCCACCGTGCGCGATTCCCTCGCCGCGCTGCACGAAAGCTGGGATGCGCGCACTGCCTATTTCCACATCGTTTTGCAGCACGATGTGCTCAACGACGTCGAAGCTCTGCTTGCAAAGGCGGATATTTTTGCCGCCGAGCAGGACGAAGAGGAGCTGCGCGCGTGCATCGCCGAGCTTCGCTCTCAGCTCCTGGTGCTTTCCGAGATCCAGAAAATCTCGGTCAAGAATATTCTATAGCGGGTGTTTCTCACTTGTTCTCGAGCAGCTTGTTGAGCTCCTTCATGAACGTGTCGATGTCCTTGAACTGGCGGTAGACCGAGGCGAAGCGCACGTAGGCGACCTCGTCCACGGCGCGCAGCTTGTCCATGACGAGCTCGCCGATGTACTCGGTGCTGACCTCGCGCTCGAGGGAGTTTTGCAGCGTCTGCTCGATCTCATCCGCCTTCTGCTCGAGCACCTCGAAGGGAACGGGGCGCTTTTCGCACGCGCGGATCATGCCGTTGAGGACCTTGCGCTTGTCAAAGCTCTGGCGGCTGCCGTCCTTTTTGATGACGACCATCGGCAGGCTCTCCACCGTTTCATAGGTGGTGAAGCGCTTGGCGCAGGAAAGGCACTCGCGGCGGCGGCGGATGCTGCTGCCTTCCTCCGCGGGGCGGGAATCGATGACCTTGCTCTCTTTATAGCCGCAATAGGGGCATTTCATCGTGCAGGACCTCTTTTCTCTTCGTTATTCGGAGATAGTATATCACGCTTTTCTCCAAGATGGTAGACATAATTTGCATTTTCCCACATGACGGGCGTTTTTTTCTCATCCAGACGGTAAATGACGCAGCGCCGCCCCCGCACCGGGGCGATGCGCGCAAGGCAGAAAAGCTCCGGCAGCGGAAAGGGCTTGTTCTCGGCGCAGGGGATCGCGAGCAGCGTCTCCCGCTCCCGCTCGCAGATGAGCGCGCCGGGAAAGCGCGAGAGCGCACAGTTGAGGTATGCGGAGCGAAAGAGCGTCTCCCCGTCCACCGGCCGCCAGACATCCATTTCCCTTTCCCCCCCTCACACGGCAAAAGAGCCTGTGCTATCCTACGCACAGGCTCTTTTGATTATGCCCTATGTTCTTTTACTGCACGCTGTAGCCGCCGCGCACGAGGAGCTTTGTGCCGTTTGCTCCCGCCTGCACGCCGCGGCTGTCGACCGTTGCCATGTAAAGGTGATTCTTTGCGAGTGCCTCGCCGCCGGCAAGGGCCGTGCCGCTCGTCTCGTCCACAAGGCCGGGATTGCCCGACGCCACGCACACGCCGCTGCCCGTGCGCAGCATCGCCTCGCAGCCGACGCCCATGTAAAGGATCTGCCCCTTATTGAGCGTGACGACCGTAAAGCTCTGCGCCGTGCCGCTCGTGCCGCCGCTCACCGCGCCGTATTTCTGCTCGAAGGCCTTCGTCTCGCTTTTCACCTGCTCGGTGAGCTTCTGAGAAAGCTCCTTTTCGCGGCTCGCGGTCTTCTTGTCCACGTCGGAGAGCACCTGCGGCAGGAATTTTTCGTTTAAGTAACTCAAGGTCACGAGCGGGTCGCTGCTCGTGCCCGCGCCGCCGGTCGCGGCGACCGTCAGCGTCAGGACCGTCGCGCTCACCAGAAGCAGCCCCACAAGGCGGGCAAAGGCATTGTCTTTCTTTCTCATGCTGTCTTTCCTCATTTCTTCCCGGCGCGCACGGCTTTGTCCGCGCCGGGAGGTCTATACCAGTTGTGTGCTTTGCAGGCCGAAGCTCACGGCGATGGCCGCGTCGATGCGCTCCATCAGCTCGCCGTCCACGCGTCCCATGCGCTCGCGCAAGCGCCGCTTGTCAAGCGTGCGGATCTGCTCGAGCAGCACCACGCTGTCGCGCGGCAGGCCGTAGTCCGGCGCGGAAAGCGCAATGTGCGTTGGCAGCTTTGCCTTGTTCGTCTGCGAGGTGATCGCCGCGGCGATCACCGTTGGACTGTATCGGTTTCCCGTGTCGTTCTGCACGATGAGCACCGGGCGCACGCCGCCCTGCTCGCTTCCGACCACGGGCGAAAGATCGGCGTAATAAATATCGCCGCGTTTCACATTGATATCCACTTAGCTATTCACACTCCGAGCGGAAGAAGTACCCTCTGGCCTTTGTCAGGGGCCACTGTCATTCTCCCACGCGGGGGCGGAATTTATACGGGGGAGCGCAACTTTCCCCGCTCCTGCCCCCGGGATATCCTATGCCCGGAGCGCAGCCCTTGTGCGCTCAGACGCTCTGAAGGTCAGCGTCCACGCGCTCGCCGTGCAGGAAGTAGTGGCGCGGCACGCGCTTGCTCACGGCGCACAGCAGCTCATAGGGAATGGTGCCGCACGCCGCCGCGTCCTCCGCGCAGAGGACGTTCTTGCCGAAGATCTCCACCTCATCGCCGGACTTCACCTTCGGAAGGTCGGTCACGTCGATCATGCACATATCCATGCAGATGCGCCCCACCTGCTTTGCCCTGCCGTAAGGCGTGAGCACCTCCATGCGGTTGGAGAGCGCACGGTGCAGGCCGTCGGCATAGCCGAGGGGCAGCACCGCGATGCGGCTCTTGCGCGTTGTAAAAAAGGTCCGTCCGTAGCTCACCGAGGTACCCGGCGCAAGGTCGCGCACGACTGCCACGCGCGATTTGAGCGCCATCACCGGCTCCATGCCCATCCGCTCGGCAAGCTCACCCGAGCCGTAGAGGATGATGCCGCAGCGCACCATGTCGTCCGCCCACTCGGGGTAGCTCACGATGCCGCCGGCGTTGCAGCAGTGGCGCAGCCGGAAGCGAAAGTTTCCCTTTTCCTCCGCCTGCGCGATCATGCGCGCATAGCGCTCGTGCTGCTTTTTCGTAAAGGCGACGTTCTCCTCGCCCTCTTCATCTGAGACGCAAAAGTGCGTGAAAATGCCCTCCACGTCAAGCCCCGGCAGCTTGAGCACCGCGAGAATATCCGTAAGGCTGCGGGCAAAGTTCGTCTCGTCGCATGGGAAGCCGAGCCGTCCCATGCCGGTATCGAGCTTGATGTGCACCTTCATTTTCTTTCCGCACTTCACCGCAGCGTCGGAAAACGCTTCAGCAATGTCAAGGCTCTGCACCGCCTGCGTCATGTCGAGCTCCAGGATGCGCTCCGCCTGATCGGCGGGCGTGAAGCCCAGCATCAGCACCGGCAGCTTGACGCCGCCGCGCCGCACTTCCTCGCACTCGTCGATGTTCGACACGGCGAGGTAGCTTGCGCCCAGCGCCTCCAGTTCTCTTGCCACCGGCACCGCGCCATGGCCGTAGGCGTCCGCCTTGATGACGCCGAGCAGTTTTGTTTCTTCGCCGACATGGCGGCGGATGCGGTCATAATTGCGGGCCAGGGCATCCAGGTCGATCTCTGCCCAGGTCCGTTTGAGCGTGCTTTCCACGGTTTTTTCCGCCCTCTCTTGCTTTTGGGATCTACAACAGTCTAATTCTGTGTACTCGGAGGTAGTATATCACCAAAAATATAATTCGTAAACTCCGCCGCGGCAATAATTTTTCCGTCCTCGCTCACTTCCGTGTAGACCGGCGCGCCGTCGGCATCGAGGAAGAGCGACGCGCCGAACTTGTCGCCCGCGAGCGTCAGCGAAAAGTCCGCGCGCAGCGTTTCGCTCCCATTCAGCATCTCGCGCCCCACGCTCTCAAGATACGCGCGCGGGAAGGCTTCCAGCACCAGCGGCACACAGTTGAGCGCCGAGACGCGCGGCGAGAGCGTCAGCGCATCCAGCGTCAGCGTGTCGTAGGAAAGCGTCAGCCCATCGCCCGCGAGCGTTGCCGAAATGCCCGCGAGCGCCTCCGGCGCAAGCACCGCCGCCCGCGTCTCATCGTTTGATCGTTCGAGCGAGAGCGTGTAATGCAGCGTCTCGTCTTCGCGCGGCACGGCGACCTCCACAACTGCTTCATAGCCCTGCGTCTGCGCATAACGCGCCTGTAAGTCCTCCGCGCTCTCCTGCGTCTTTTCCCCGCAGCCCGCGAGCAGCAGTGAGAGCGCCACGAGCAGCAAACGTCCCTTTTTTCTCATGCCCCGTCCCCCTTTTCTCCCCTATGGGTATGCAGCGCGCGGCGCGCGCATACCGGGAAAACGCGGGCGCGAAAAAAGCCCGGCGCCGCACCGGTCAAAGGTGCATTGCCGGGCCGTCCGATTTTCACTCAGCGCGCCGCGTCGTCCATCAGGACGTCGTTTTCCATGAGGAACGGGGGCGTTGTATCCTGTCCCCAGCCGGTGTTGTACTTTGCCATGAGGTAGTTTTTGAGTGCGGCACGGCTCTCGAACTTCGTCAGGCGGTACGGTTCCTGAAAGGCGACCTTTTCGACAAAATAGAGCGCATCGTCCCCGGTGGGAAGGAGAATGCCGACGTGCCAAATGAAGAGCGTATTCTCCGTGTCGGAAAAGCGGTCGTGGAAGACGACGGAGATCATGCTGCACCCGCCGTCTGAGAAGGTGACGCCGCGCTCCGCCCAGCCCTTGCGCAGGGCCTCGGCCTGCACGGAGGGCTTTGTCGAGTCGGCCGCCTCCACCGGCGCAAACAGGGCGCAGAAGTCCGCCGTGCTCTTTCCGCAGAGAGCGTCCGGGTCGCGCTTGAGCGTTTCAAGATCCATGAAGAGCGAGTCTTCCCCGTTGGTATCCGGCTGGTCCGCGCCGGCGGCGATGTGGTCGCCGAAGAGCAGAAAGGCCGTGATGCGGCAGTTGTAGCCGGGGAAGTCCCCCTGTTTTTCCATCCACATATCCTGCATCTCGTAGGGGTCGTACTTCGTCTCCGTGGGGGCGGCCGTTTCAAAGCCGTCCGTCAGCCATTCCGCCTTGACGCTGCCGTTGAACTGGTCAAGGCAGGCAAAGAATTTGTCCGAGCGCTCCGGCGCGATCCCCGCGTCCGCAAAGAGCTTTGCAAGCAGCTCTCTGGAGGATGCGTCGCTGATGTTGCTGTATTCCGCCGTCTGTGCGGGTGCGTCGGGCGTGTCAGGCTCACCC
>OIZO01001833.1_pt1 | contig 10054 bp, 9 predicted proteins | sample 1588551 | NCBI WGS metagenome assembly OIZO01 (sample SAMN03283271) | human gut metagenome | biome: human-associated habitat; material: feces | host: Homo sapiens | place: Peru | collected 2012 | reverse complement strand
AATAAAAAAATGCAGGGCCATATGTACCATTATACATACGATAATTGGCAGCAATATTTTAATAAATTCAATAATTATACTACGCTTGCTGCAGAAAAGTATAAAAAAGCAGGGAAAAAAGTAAGCTTTTTCAAGGATATAGTTTGTCGTCCGCTTTGGGCGTTCATAAAGGTATATTTCTTAAATGGTGGCTTTAAAGATGGGCGTTTAGGTTGGATTTTGTCTGTGGATCATTATTTTTATACTATGACGAAATACGTGAAATTGTACTACTTATATAAGAGTAATGGCAAGCTGTAGGATGTGATAAAATGAAAATAGCGATTTTAGAAAGTATCATTATGCCAGCAGGTCATGAGGTTGAGTTTGACCGTATTTTGGTTGATGAGCTGAATAACCAAGGGCATGAACCGGTGATGCTGGTTCCAGAGAATTTCCCTTTTAAAATTAAATATAATGCTAAGGTTAATTACCTTGAAGGTGGAGAGGTTGTAACTTATGCAGGCGCTAATAAGTTTCAAAAGCTGTGGCTATCTGTAAAGCGTGAAAGCAGACGCAGAAAGTGGTTTAATTCTGCTTATAAAAAAAGCAGTGAAAATCATTATGATGCTATCATTATTCCTACAGCAACATACAGATATCTGCGTGCAATTTTGGATACAGATTTAAAAAACAGCAAGATACCAGTATATATTATTTTTCATGGTATTAACCCTCAGGAAAAAGCTAACTTTGTGAAACAGGCAAAACGTTGTGAGCGTTATCCTAATATTCATTTGAAAGTCATTACTTTGCGCAATGATTTTGTAAATGATGGCTTGAAAAATGTTGACCTTATTGCTCCGCCTGTATTTAAACCGCAGGATTTGCCTGTAGATAAAAATTTGACTTATACGGAGCCATTGACATTGGGCTTTTTTGGTCAGTATCGTCGTGAAAAGAATGTACGCTTCTTTTTAGATGCATTTAAGCAGGCTAAGTTTACTGTTCCTGTAAAACTTATTATGCAGGGAGCAACAGCGCGTACGGAAGACAGTGAAGAGTTTGAGAAGATTATCAGTGAATACAGGGATGTTCCGGGGATAGAGTTTTGGCATAAAAATTTGATTGGTGAAGAGTGGCAGAAGGCATTGCTTGGGGTTGATGTTATAATAGCGCCTTATGCTGCAGAGCGTTATCGCTATCATTGGAGTGCGATGCTGTTTACCGCAATAGGGTTCTATAAGCCTATTTTACAGTCACCGGAAATGAATCCGGAAGTTTTGCAGGCATATAATGTTGGTGAGGCTGTGGCGCTGGATAGTATTCCTGCTTTTACAAGGCAGCTAGAAGCGTTTGTGAATAGCTATCCTGAAAAGCATGAGCAGTATAAGCAGGGATTGATCGAAGCTAATAAGGCTTATAGCCATGAGAATTTGTTGAAAGCAATATTGAGATAATGTTGGTTAGGGATGGGATAGAATGAAGATTTTATTAGCTAATTTTACAAAGATGGTTAATGATAGTGGGGGATTAGCAAAAGTTACTAGCGCTTTTGCTAACGAAATGGTTGCTCGTGGACATGACGTTAGCATTTTGTATAGCGATGAACGACATGGAGAATTTTTTTATCCTGTAAAAGAGGCTGTACGCTGCTATAATTTAAAAGATAATGCGGATGGCAGTAATATTAAATTTCCTTTATATTTAAAAGCTGCTCGTGAAATGCTGCGTGCTGTTGGCAAGCGTCCTGCGAGGACTGTAAATAGCTGGTTTGAAGAGCATTATTTATTGAATAATGTAAAATACTATCTTAATATAATTAAACCGGATATAATTCTCAGCTACCAGCCAGCTGCCAGCAAGCTGCTGTTATGTGATGCAGGTACAGAAATTCCTGTTATTACTATGTCTCACGGAGATCCTGAGGATTATTTTCATATTTACCCTGTTAAAGAAATACCAGCACTCCGCAAAAGTGCTGTTTGCCAGGTATTAATGCCTTCGTTTGAAGCGCATATAAAAAATCATTTGCCTGATACGAAAACAATAACGATTGGCAATGCTATCCCGCAGTTTGCTTTTAGTGCTGACTTAGTAGCAGATAAAAAGCAGTATAAGGTTATTTTTGTGGGGAGATTGACAAAGAATCATAAACGTCCGCATTTACTTGTTCAGGCATTTACAAAGCTTGCTGCTAAGTATCCAAATTGGATTCTTGAATTGTGGGGAGCAAAGGACAGGGCTACTTATTATAAAGAATTAGAGCATATGATTAGTTCAGCTAATTTATCTGATAGAATTTTTATAAAGGGTGCAACTGATAAAGTTCCTGAAAAGCTGCGTGAAGCAGATATTTTTGCATTCCCAAGTGCTTTTGAAGGCTTTGGTATGGCGCTGGCAGAAGGCATGAGTGTTGGTCTGCCTTCTGTTGGTTATAAAAATTGTCCGGCTGTAAACGAGTTAATTAAGGATGGAGAAACTGGATTCTTATGCGATGACGGTGTAGAACCACTAGCACAGGCACTTGATAAGCTTATGGGCGATAAGGAGCTACGTGTACAAATGGGTAAGGCTGCGAAAGCAGATATGGCACAATTTGCACCTGAAAAAATCTGGGATCAGTGGGAAGAGCTGATGGAAAAAGTGATTAAAGAAAAATAATTGTCTATGAAAGGAACTGCTAGAAATGCGAATTAAAATATCTAATATCGGCAAAATTAAAGAAGCGGATGTGGCTATTAATGGCATAACGGTTATTGCTGGTGAAAATAATACTGGTAAGAGTACAGTTGGCAAGGCTTTGTATACTATATTTAATTCGTTTGTTGATGTTGCAAAAAAGGTTGAAGAAGAACGCATAGACAGCTTGCAGAGAAGTATATTTACTTTTTTACAAGAAATTAGTGGTTCTAATATGGGGTTCCCTCAGGTTGATGGCAATGCGTTGGCAACTAAATTAAATGATATAAAAAACGAAATTAATAAGGAAAAAATAATACAGGTATTGGCTGATGAATTGAATTTAAAAACTAGTGTCATTGAGAATAATTATAGTAGATTAGAACCTAGTATAAATAATATATTACGCGTTCTTAGCGTTGCAAATGATAACTATTTAAAAATTTTAGTTCAGAAAAATTTTAGTGAGGAATTCAATCAGCAAATTAACAATATATTAGAAAATACTAATGGAGAAATTGATCTGACAATTAAACAGAAGGTATCTTCTGTGAAGTTCGACGATAATATTGTGGTTTTTGTCAATAAACAAATAGATATTTTTTCTGATGCTATTTATTTAGATGATCCGTTTATCTTGGATGAGCGTCCGAGTCATGGCTTTTTGGCTACTTTTTTTTATAGTAATGGAAAATTTTACAGACATAAGGATAAGCTTGGAGACTTGATTTATAAGCAGGTAGAAAGCAATAATTTAGTAGACAAAATAGTAATAGAAGAGCGTCTGCAGAAGATTATTGATAAGGTACATGGCGCTTGTAGGGGCAGAACTTTCTTCAAAAATAATAATGATCTTATGTATCAGCAGGATAATATGAAAACTGCTTTCAAGGTTGCTAATTTATCGACTGGGTTAAAGACGTTTGTTATTTTACAGACTTTACTTTTAAGTGGTGCCATTAAAGACGGTAGCCTTATCATTTTAGATGAGCCTGAAATCCATTTGCATCCAGAGTGGAAGTTGCTGTTTGCTGAGTTGATTGTAATGCTGCAAAAAGAATTTAATCTGCATATTCTGCTTAATACTCACAGTCCATATTTCAAGCCATCGAAGTTTTTGCTGAAAAGTATGGTATAGATGACAAGTGCGAATATTATTTGTCTTACAATGACCATGAAGAATCTTTTGTGAAGAGCGTAACAGGGAATTTGGAAGAGATTTATGCTAAGTTAGCAAGACCTTTGCAGGTGCTAGAGAATTTGAGGTATGCTGATGATAAATGATTGGGATAATATTGAAATATTTACTGAGAATCAGTCAACGTTGATGGAAACATCATACGATGATGGGAATTCTGAGTACATGACAGAACTCGAACTGCCTGTAATTGATTTTGATAACGTTAAGGAGCAGTATTTGCAAAGCATTGGGTGTCAAGATGAGAGTTTAACATCAGTTGATGCTTTATTGTCAAAGGCAAATTGTAATGTGTTTATTGAATTTAAAAATGGCAGCCTTGCTAAGAAAGAAGTACGCTTAGGGATTTATAGTAAGATTCAAGATAGCTTGTTAATGCTTTGTGATATTACTGATAACCATATCAGTCAGTTACGTCAATGCTTGGATTTTATTTTGGTGTATAATGAAGAAAAAAATCCATCTAAAAGTAATAAATCAAAAGATTATATTAATGACAGAATAATGGAATTAGGTGGAAAAGAGTTAGTTCGTTTCGGTATGAGGCGATATGATAGAGTGTATTTTAGAAAAGTGCATACATATAATGTGGAAAAGTTTGAGGAATATATTTCAAAGTTAAAATAGAAAGATGAGATTATGCATTGCTTTAAATTTAGAAAATCAGAAGATGATGATTTGGACAGATTTTTATAATGGCAGGAATTCAGCTATTTATTAAAATCAGCTAGGAGAGATAATTTTGTTATTTAATTCATACGAGTTTATTTTTATTTTTTTACCTATAACGTTATTGTTATACTATTTGATTGCCAAAAAGATAGGTAGTATATACGCTAAGTATTTCTTGATTTTAGCTTCTGTAGCATTTTATTCTTATTGGGATATAAGAAATTTACCAATTCTCTTGGTATCAATTGCAGTAAATTTTTTTGTTGGACGTAGAATAGTAGAAACAAAGAAAAAAACCTGGCTGATAACTGGAATTGCATTCAATTTATTGTTTTTAGCTTATTATAAGTATGCAGACTTTTTCTTAGATAATGCTAACGCTGTGTTCCATACCTCATTTTCTCATTTAGATATAGTTTTACCTCTAGGTATATCTTTTTTTACTTTCACACAGACAGCTTACCTTGTAGATGCATATAAAGGTGAAACTACTGCATATTCAAAAAGTGATTATTTGTTATTTGTAACAATCTTTCCACATTTGATTGCAGGACCGATTATCTATCATAAGGATATGATACCGCAGTTTTCTGAGGAAAGCAGATATAAATTTAATTTTGATAACTTTGCTAAGGGTGTTACTTGGTTTGTTATAGGTTTATTTAAAAAGGTTGTAATAGCTGACTGGATGAGCAATGTAGCAAATTTAGTATTTGAGCATTCAGAGCATCTTTCTATTTTAGAAGCATGGGGTGGCTCATTAGCATATACTTTACAACTGTATTTTGACTTCTCCGGTTACTCAGAGATGGCAGTAGGTATTGCTTTGATGCTGAACTATAATTTACCTATAAACTTTAATGCACCTTATAAGGCTTGTAGTATTATTGATTTTTGGCGACGTTGGCACATTACCTTATCAGCTTTTTTGAAAAATTATTTATATATTCCTCTTGGAGGCAATCGTAATGGGCATCATATGCGTAATATAATGATAACAATGCTTTTGGGTGGGTTATGGCATGGTGCAGGCTGGACATTTGTAATTTGGGGGGGCATTCATGGATGCTGTATTTGCATTAACCATCTGTGGCGTAAGATAAATATACATCTGCCTAAGATTATTAATTGGTTATTAACCTTTAATGTTGTAAATGTAGCTTGGATATTCTTTAGAGCAGAAAATTTTGGACAGGCCTTTAATATTATCAAGGCTATGTTTGATGTTTCTTCCTTCTGCTATCCATATAGCAGAAGCCTTGCTAAGTGGATGCCTAATATTTCGTATAGCAAAAACTTTTTGTTCTCTTCCAACGATGTGTTATGGATAGTATTATTTATGATTATGAGTGTAGTGTATTATAGTACTGAGGATTGGATGAAAGAGAAATACAAGCCAAAAGCTATGACAGCTATCGTATTAGCTATTTGCTTTGCGTATGCTGTTTCGCAGTTAAACAAATTAAGTGCGTTTTTGTATTTCCAATTTTGAGAGGTAAACAATGAATAGCAAAAAATTTTTGGGGATTTTTTTTATATTAACACTTTTGATATTGGGAACTAATGCTGCTATAAATTATAAGTATGATTTATATGGAGTATTCGATAAGGATTTTAGTAAGTACAGATACTGTTATGTAAACGAAAGATATGCTAAAATTAATTATTTACTGCATGAGGGAAAAGGAAAATATGATACGTTCATATTTGGCTCAAGTCGATCGAAAGGATTAGAACCCAAAGCTTTTACGACTACAACTTATAATTTGGCATATTCAGCTGGTGTGCCCAGCGACTACTTAAGAGATTTAAGAACATTAGTTAAGAATGATATTATTCCTAAAAAGATTTACATAGGCATTGATGATTTTTCATATAAGCGGTTGCCGGAAGAAGTCCATAGCAATATTAATTTTATTGGCTATGGGAATTACAGTGAAAATATAAAATATAAGTTGGCTTTATTGTTAAGAAAACCAAGTAATGATACTGTAAGATATATGTTTGGTAAGTTAAAAGAACCCAAGTGTGTATATAAAGTGGATATTGATGGAAGTACTATGGGAGAAAATAAAGAGGCTAAAATTGATTGGAATAGATATGTTCACGATGAACGATTTTTAAAGCCAACATTTTATCCTGAAAAAAATAAGCGTATCAAAGAAACTATTGCTGAGTTAATGGAGATTAAATCAATTTGCAAAAGGTATAATATTCAGTTGGTATTATTTATGACACCTACGCATATAACTACATATTTAAGTGATGATATAAGAAATCTCAATGAATTTAAGTATGCATTGACTAATATAGGTGATTTTTATGATTTTAGTATTATCAACTTCTATACTACTAACAATTATTTTTGGGGAGAAACATCTCATGCTAGTGCGATGTTTGAAGAAATGGTTGCAAATGTGTTGAGTGGGAGAGAAGAAGAAAATCAAAATCTTAAGAACAAACTATATGATTTAGTGACCAAGGAAAATGTAGAGGAGCATTTAGAGCAAATGCTAGAGGATAGGGAAAAGTATGGTAGAAAAATAAAAAAACAATATATACCGGAGGAAAAGTTAAAAAATGGTAAACAATAGATGCAACATTTTTTGTGTAATTATATATAGTATCATTACTTATATTCTTTATATTAAATTTAATGACTTAAATATTAAACACTTGCTATTGCCAATTATTTCGTGTGCTCTCACTATATTGGGAAGTACATTTTATAAAGATTTAAAAAAATATTATCAATGTATTTTTTTGTTTATGACTATCTGTGTATCAATATTCATTATTATATTTTCTGTTAAGCTTGTTAACCCAATAGAAGGGAAGGAATGTTTAACATGGATAGCATTTTCAGGATGCATTATACAATTAATAATGTTAACAATTAATTTGTTAAAAAACATGTGGGGGGGGTTATACCTTTGGAATAGATATATTACTTATTTTAGGAAGTAGTATACCTATATTGATATGCTGGGGATATTATGTAGCTGCAAATTCTTGGATCAGTGTAGAATCATGTATGGCTATTTTACAAACTAATCCAATGGAAGCACAGAATTATATATCAGACCATACTTCTTTAACAAACATTTTTATTGTTTCGATTATATTCGTAGTGATTATTTTGTTAGTGAAAGTTGTGAAAGAAGAAAAACTTACACGATATAAAAGAACGAGTATAGTTATGATTTTTTTCCTTTTGAATATGAGCTTGTTGTATAGATGCAGAGAAAATTTAGTCACTAATATAGTTTATGATACTTGGATTTATTCCAATACCTATAATGAATATTTACAAGCAAGAAAAGAAAGGCAAGAAAATTTAAAGCAATTAGAAGGCGTAACTAATAGTGGTGAAGATGGTGTTTATGTATTGATTATAGGTGAATCAGCTACTAGGGATCATATGGGTTGTTATGGCTATAGTAGAAATACTACACCGTGGTTTTCTAGCATGAAAAACAATAAAAATTTTGTTCAGTTTAATAATGCATGGTCATGTGCTAATGATACAGTTAGTGCTTTAACATATGCATTGACGGCAAAAAATCAGTATAATAGCGTGGAATTAAAAAAAGCAGTTTCAATAATAGAGGCGGCTAATGCTGCGGGTTATGATACAGTTTGGTTAAGCAATCAAGTGCAATATGGGTTAGCAGATACGCCAATTACGTCAATAGCAGCAGATTCTAAGCAACAGGTTTGGATTCGAGATAAAGTTGGACATTTAAAAGATGGTAGGTATTTAGATTTACCAGATTACTATGATGAAAAAATTTTACCAGCAATAGATTCTATTCATTTTACTAAGAAAATGTTAATAGTGATTCATTTAATGGGAAGCCATAATAGTTATAAGTTAAGGTATCCTGCTAGTTATGCTATTTTCAATGATAGTAGAGATAAAAGTTATATAGATTATTATGATAATAGTATATTGTACACAGATAGCGTTTTAAAGAATATATTTCAAAAACTATCTAATATAGACAATTTGAAAAGTATAGTATATTTTTCTGATCATGGAGAAGGTATTGATAAAAACTTACAACATGATAGTAATAATTATATTCCACAGATGACTAGGATACCATTTGCTGTTTATCTATCTAAATCATTTGAGAATGAACAGCACGAAACTTATGATAAAATAAAAGAATCTAACAATATATATTTCACTAATGATTTGATTTTCAATACTATGTTAGGATTAATGGATATTAAACTAAAAAAGTTTGAGGAAAAAAACAATATAATATGGAGCAAGGAATATGATAATTCTAAAGAACGCTTTAGAACTTCTTATGGAAGAAGAGAAATCTCTGAGGAATAATAGTAGAAGAAAAGGACAATGATTCAATGAAAAAAATATTAGTCATATTATCTAAGTATCATTTAAAATTATATAGAAATGGCTTCTTGAATTATGCTAAAGAACAAGGTGTTATAATAGAGTTTTTCGAATTGCATGATTGCGATGATGACAATATTTTATATAGAAAAGCATATAAGAAGAATATTTTAGGATATCGAGATGATATTAATGCAAAACAAAGTAGATATTTAGAGACTGTTAGAAAAGAATATGATAGTTTTTTGTTTATAAATTTTCCTGAGGAAAGTAAAAAATTGTTACGTGTATTATCAGAGAACGAGGATAAGAATATCTTGTTCGTTGATACAATGCGCGACTTAAAAGAAATACAAGGACTAGAAAAAATTAGAAACATCTACTCATTTGAATACAATGATATTAAATATGCAAAACAAAAATGGGGTATTACGGTTAATTATACGCCAATAGGAACATCATATCATCTTTATAATGTAATAAATAGAGAGCCGCAATACGATATTTCATTTGTATGCTTGGCTTCTGAAAAGCGTCTTGCATATCTTGATAAAATAGCAGACTACTGTTATAAAAATAATAGAATTTTATTTTGTGCGGGACATTTTTGGCATAATGGAAATTTTTTACAGCGATTAATAGGAGCATTGAAGTTCAGAAGAAAACATCCGATATTATATAAGTATGTTAAGAATGAATATTTAACACCAGAACAGTTAGCGCAAGTGTATATTGACAGTAAGATTTGCTTAAATATTAATATTGAAAAGCATCATAGCTTCAATACGAGAAACTTTGATGTTATGGTTTTGAGCAGATTACTTATTACAGATGAAGAAGATTTAACAGGTATTGATGTAATACCTGGAGACGAATTTGTGATGAGTAACAATGTAGAGAATATGCTAGAAAGTATAGATAAATATTTAGGGGATACTAATAAAGGATTAGAGATAGCAATACGAGGTAAAAATAAAGTAAAAAAGAAATATTGCTTAGAAAATACAATAAAAAAGATTTTTCATAATTAGCACTGTAGAAATTGTCTTATTGGTAATAGTAGTTTTTAAAGTTAAAAGCTTTCTATAAAATAAAACTACATCAATATGTTTCGTAAAATATGTAATTCAAATTTCATAAATATTTCTCCAAGTTTT
>OIZO01001830.1_pt1 | contig 10057 bp, 8 predicted proteins | sample 1588551 | NCBI WGS metagenome assembly OIZO01 (sample SAMN03283271) | human gut metagenome | biome: human-associated habitat; material: feces | host: Homo sapiens | place: Peru | collected 2012 | reverse complement strand
CGGCGCGACCTGCAGACGCTCGACCGCGCACACCGCATCGCCAAGGTACACGGTGGGGCAACGAGTCTTGAGCGAGCGCACGTGACGCGCGACCTGACGATCAGCGAGCGCAGCGACCTCCACAACGACGACAAGGAGCGCATCTGCGCCCGTGCCGCGGCTCTCGTGGAGCCCGATAGCTTCGTGTATATCGATTCGGGCTCCACGACGATCAAACTCATCGAGCATCTTCCGCATCTCGAGGGCGTCGCCTATGTGACCGATTCTGTGCTCCACGCTCAGCATCTTGCCCTGCGCGGCATGCGCACCGTGGTGCTGGGCGGCGAGCTCAAGCCCGAGACTGAGGCGCTCGTTGGTCCCGATGCCCTGGCAACACTGGACCGCTACAACTTTAACTGCGGTTTTTGGGGTTCCAACGGCATTGCCGCCGAGCAAGGCTTTACGACGCCCGATATCGAGGAGGCACAGGTCAAGCGTATCTCGATGCGTCATACCGCTAAACGCTTCGTAATCTCGGACGCCAGTAAATTTGGCATGGTGGCGCCCGTCAAGTTCGCGGACTTCCGCGATGCAACGATCATCACCGCGGGCGAGGTTCCCGCCAAGTACCAGTCGATGGACAACGTCATCACGGTCTAGCGACAGGGGCAGGACAAGGCTAAAACCACCACAAAGGTGCCTGTCCCCATTGTGGTGGTTCCGATGGCCCCGCCGGGCATGGTTGCCCAGTACCCCTGTTTCCATACGACGTGATCATGTCCGTCGGAGCTATCGGCTCTAATCAAAACGCAAACACAAGGTAATACGCAGGTTTTGGCCCTCTGGAGGCGAGGGGTGGGCCTGCTTGTGCAAAAGGAGGAAACATGTCAGCTACGAACGAGAAAACGGGAGGCGGCGCCTACGACGTCGTCGCCATCACGGCGTGCCCAACGGGTATTGCCCACACGTTTATGGCGGCAAAGGGGCTTGAGGATCAGGCTGCCAAGATGGGCGTGAGCATCAAGGTCGAAACCCAGGGCTCGGGCGGTGCCAAGAACGTGTTGACGGCCGCCGACATCGCGGGTGCCAAGGGTGTCATCATCGCGGCGGACAAGAACGTCGAGCTCGACCGCTTTGACGGCAAGCCGGTCTATTCGTGTGCCGTCACGCGCGGTATCAACGATGCCGAGGAGCTCATCAACATCGCACTGGCAGGCAATGCGCCCATCCATCACGTAGCCGGCGGTGCGTCCGCTCAGCCTGCCGTTGAGGGCGAGTCCGAGGGCCTGGGCCGCAGGGTCTACAAGGACCTTATGAACGGCGTCTCGCGCATGCTGCCGTTCGTCGTCGGTGGCGGCATCCTTATGGCGCTCTCGTTCCTGCTCGACCAGGCAGGACTGGGTACGAGCGCCTACGGTCACAGCACGCCGGTCGCGGCTTTCTTTAACCTGGCGGGCAACCAAGCGTTCAACTTTATGCTGCCCATCCTTGCGGGCTACATTGCCATGTCCATCGCCGACCGCCCGGGCCTTGCCGCGGGCTTTGTGGGCGGCTGGATCGCCAAACAGGGCTTTACGCTCGGATATCTGACGACGGCCATGGATGCCGACGCTCAGGCACAGCTGGTCTCCGCAGGCTTTTTGGGTGCGCTGCTGGTCGGTTTTGCCGCCGGTGTCATCGTTAACGCGCTCAAGAAGGCGGCAAGCGTGCTGCCCGAGTCGCTTGACGGCATCAAGCCCATGCTCATCTACCCGGTGTTCGGCATTCTTCTGACCAGCCTGTTTATGATGGCCGTCAACCCCATCATGGGCGTCATCAACACCGCCATCACCGGTGCGCTCAATGGCCTCTCCGGCACGAGCATCGTCCTGCTGGGCATCATCTGCGCCGGCATGCAGGCGACCGACATGGGTGGCCCCATCAACAAGGCCGCGTACGTCTTTGGCACCGCCGCCCTTGCCGAGCAGACCGTTCAGGGCAACATGATCATGGCTGCCGTCATGGCCGGAGGCATGGTTCCGCCACTGGTCATCGCCCTTTCCACGACGTTCTTTAAGAACCGTTGGACCGAGGCCGATCGCAAGGCCGGTCTGGTGAACTACATCATGGGTCTGTCGTTTATTACCGAGGGTGCCATTCCCTTTGCCGCAGCCGATCCGCTGCGCGTGCTGCCCGCCTGCATCCTGGGCTCCGCGACCGCCGGTGGCCTGTCGATGATCTTCGGTTGCGCCAGCCCCGCTCCGCACGGTGGCGCTTGGGTCATCGCGGTCATCACGAACCCGGTGCAGTACCTGCTGGCACTTGCCATCGGCGCCGTGGTTGGTTGCCTGGTTCTGAGCTTCCTCAAGAAACCTCTCGACAAGACTGCCGAGTAACGAAAAACCAGATTCATTTCTCAATAGAAAAGCGGCAACGTCCATCACTGGCGTTGCCGCTTTTGTTGTCTGCTGGTTTGTCTAAATCCTTGATTATCGACTTTATCCGAACACCTCCCACATTCATCCGCACATGTGCGGATGAATGTGGGAACCCGATACCCTGAGGGCCGGATCGGCCGGCCCCGGGAGATCGGAGGACGGCATGTCCGGAAAGAGGAAGAAGGGTTCCGCGGAGGCGGCCCCGAGGGCCTACGGCAGGCTCACCAGGCACGAGCGGGACACGGTCCAGAGGATGCTGGAGCGCAGGGCCTCGTGCAGGGAGATCGCCAGGGAGCTGGGCAGGTCGCCCTCGACGGTGAGCGCCGAGGTGGCGTCGCACAGGTTCGTGACGGCGCCGAAGTCCAGGCGCGGCGAGCGCGTCGACGGCTCGGCCGACCTGTCGGCGGCCTGCCCGCGCCTGGCGGCGTGGCCGCGCTGCTGCAACGGGTGCGGCCGGTACCGTGCGATCGGCTGCAAGCGCCGCCCGCACGTATTCTACGAGGCCCGCGCCGCGCAGCTGTGCGCCGACTCGGTGCTCGTCTCGTCCAGGCGCGGGATAGACGCCGACGAGCCCGCCGCGGCGGCCAGGCTGGAGACGATAAGGGACTGCCTGCGCCGGGGGCTCTCCCCCGAGCAGATGGCGGCGCGCAACGGCGGCCCGGTGGACCTGTCGCCCTCGACCATCTACCGCTGGGTCTCGGCGGGCTACGACGGCATGACCAACATGGAGCTCAGGCGAAAGGTCGGCTACAGGCCGCGGAAGCGCGCCGCGGGCCGGGCGGCCACGCGCCACTCCGCCCGCAGGTCACATGCCGCGTTCCTCGCCCTCGGGGAGGACGCGTGCGCCGCGGCCTGGGAGATGGACACCGTCGAGGGCGCCCGGGAGGACTCGGCCTGCCTGCTCACGCTGCTCCACCGCCCCAGCAGGCTCCAGCTGGCGCTCCTGCTCGAGGCGAAGGACTCGGCGAGCGTGGAGGCGGCGCTGGAGGGCGTCCGGGCGGTCCTCGGCGACGACGGGGTGCGCCGCGTGTTCCGCGCCGTGCTCACCGACAACGGCGCGGAGTTCGCCGACGAGGGCGCCATCGCGGCCCTCCTCGGCGAGGGGCCCGGCGAGACGAGGCTGTTCTACTGCGACCCCAGGCGGAGCGACCAGAAGGGCGCCTGCGAGCGCAACCACGTCGAGATCAGGAAGCTGCTGCCCAAGGGCGCCGGAATCAGGTTCGACCGGCTCTCCCCGGCCGACCTGGCGCTCGCGATGTCGCACGCGAACTCCGAGCCCCGCGGCGCGCTCGGCTTCGCGACGCCCGCGCGCGCCTTCAGGGCGATGCTCGGGGAGGACGCGGCGGCGCTGCTGGACGCCTACGGCGTGGAGGACGTGCCGCTCGGCGAGCTCGACCTGACGCCGGGGCTGATAGAACGGGCGCGCGCAGAGAGGGGCGATGCCCCGCTGTCCTAGCCTGAGGGAAAAACGGAATAGACGGGCCGACCGTCCGGCTGAGTCTGGGAAGAGGTGCCGGGCGGCGGGCGGAGCATGGCCACCGGACCCATCGAAACACATCTCCACCGTTCCTTCAACTGGGGAAATGCCGCCCCCGGACCCCAGGAGGGGCCGCGGGGGCGTTCGGCTAGCTGCGGGAATGGCCTATTTGCTCAATGTGTTCGGCTGAGATCGAAAATCAACCTTCGCGCGTGGGCGTAAACTTTTAGTTGGGCAAATCCGGCAGATTGGAGCTTGAAACATGAGGGATATGCACCTCATGTCGCTCATAAAACGTCTCCTGACCTCGAAGGAGAACGTTTTTTAGCGACAGAAGGAGACATAAATATGATCTGGTTTACCAGCGACACCCACTTCGGGCATGAGAACGTGCTGAAGTTCACCGGCCGCCCGTGGGAGACGATTTGGCAGATGAACGACGCCATCGTCGACGGCATCAACGGCAGGATTGCCGTGGACGACGAGCTCTACATCCTGGGGGATTTCTCATTCAAGATGACCGCCCAGGACGCCTATGCCCTGCGCAAGCGGATCGCCTGCAGGCGCATCCACCTCGTCCCGGGAAACCACGACAAGGACTGGACCCAGCCGGCGGTCGCGGGCGCGTTCACCGTGGAGCCGCCGATCTGCGTGCTCAAGATCGACGGGCAGAAGATCGTCCTGAGCCATTACCCCATGGCCGACTGGCAGGGCATGAACCATGGATCGTGGCACCTCCACGGGCACATCCACAGCAGCGGCGGCGCGTACAACGAGTTCAACCGCAAGCAGGGCCTTCTGCGCTACGACGTCGGTTGCGATGCCAACGGGCACTCCCCGGTGAGCCTCGACGAGCTGAGGGAATGGTTCGCCGGAGTCGACGAGCCGTGCGGCCGGGTGAAATGGCCCTGGTGGGTCAACGAGACCGGCGACAGGCAGGTCGAGCGCGAGTTGGCGGCGTACAAGAGGGAAGAGGTGATTCGATGACGGTCTATGTGACGGGCGACATCCACGGTGGGCTTGACATGCAAAAGCTCCGCGACTGGGAACTCGGGGATAGCCTTACCAGCGACGACTGCCTCATCATCGCGGGCGACTTTGGCTTTCCGTGGGACTTTTCTGCCGAGGAATGCGCCGACATCGCCTGGCTGGAGTCGTGTCCCTACACGGTACTGTTCGTCGACGGCAACCACGAGCGCTTCGACCATTGGGCGGAGCGCCCCATGGAGTTGTGGCACGGCGGGCTGACCCAGCGCCTATCGGACACTTCGTCCATTCGGCGCCTGACGCGCGGCGAGGTCTTTGAGCTCGACGGCTCAACAATTTTTACCATGGGCGGCGCCACGAGCGTGGACAGGGAATACCGCATACCGTATTCGAGCTGGTGGCCTCAGGAGCTCCCGGATGAGCGCGATTTCGATGCCGCGCGGGCAAAGCTCGACGAGGTCGGCTGGAAGGTCGACTGCGTCATCACCCATACCTGTGCCACGCGCATGCTCTCGCCGACGCTCTACCCGGACCCGGGCTGGGAACGCCCTGATGTGGACCGGCTGACCGGATTCCTCGACGAGCTCGAGGACCGCCTGGACTACAAGCGCTGGTATTACGGCCATTTTCACCGAGACGGCAACCCGGACGAACGTCATACCGTACTGTACGACCGGATCGTGAGGCTCGGGGACAAACTCCTGCCGTGGGGTGCGTACTGATGGCTATTTATGTGACAGGAGACGTGCACGGCAGGGCCGAGTACGGAGCCAGCAGGTTCGCTTTCAGGTCTTGGTCGCTGGGCCGGACTCTGACGAGCGACGACGTGGTGATCGTGGCCGGCGACTTCGGCTTTGTCTGGGACGGCTCGAATGCTGAGAGGTATTGGCTCGATTGGTTCGAGTCGAAGCCATGGACCACGTGTTTCGTAGACGGCAACCATGAGAACCACCACGCCCTGGCTGAGCTGCCGGTGCGGGAGTGGAACGGCGGCCTCGTCCATGAGGCGCGACCGCACGTGCTGCACCTGATGCGCGGAGAGGTGTTCGACATCGCGGGAACCACGGTTCTTACCATGGGCGGAGCCGCGAGCAACGACAGACAGTATCGCAGGGAGGGGAGGAGCTGGTGGCCCGAGGAGATGCCGAGCGAGGAGGAGATGGAGCACTGCCGCGCCTCGCTCGACCGCGTGGGCTGGAGAGTCGATTGCGTTGTGACTCACGAGGCTCCTGCTGCCCTGGCAGAGAAGCTGTGCCGCGAGCGTGGACGCGAGTATCGAGGCGACCGGCTGCAACGATTCCTTGGCGAGCTCGACGGGCGGCTCGGCTACCGCGCCTGGTTCTTCGGCCACTACCACGGCGACGAGTGGCGTGACGACAGGCATCGCCTTATCTACCGAGATATCGTGCCGATCGAAGATACTGCGCCCGGTTCTAGGAACCTTCTGGAAGCGCTCTAGAAGGTTCCTAGAAATCAGCAGCCTGGCAGGAGAAGCGCGGGGCTACTCGCCCCTCATCTGGGTCATGACCTCGACCTTGGCCTCGGCCACGGCCGCACGCTGCTCGGAGGCGGCAAGGCGGTCCTTGAGGGCGGCGACCTCGGCCATCAGGTCGCGCTGGGCCAGGAGTGCGTCGTTCAACTCGGCTCGGGCTTTCAGCGCGACATCACGCTCGCCGCGCAGCCGCTCGATCTCATCGACCATGGCCACGGCCTCGGCATGGAGTTGGACGACCTGCCTGTCGAGCTCCCTGGCACGGGAGAGGTACCTGACGCTCGCGGCGTGGAGCTCGTTGTTCTCGAGTTCGAGGCTCGCGGTATCGAGTTCGAACTTCTCCTCTATAAAGGCAATCCGCTCATTGCAGTCGGCCTCAATCTTTTCATTCCGATCCGTCGCCTCGGCGAGCTTGCAGTTGAATTCGTCGAGCTGGGCCCTGAGCAATGCGTTCTCGGTTCTGAGGTCGCCCGTCTCGCGCAGCAGCTTCTCCCGCCACGTCGCCTCGATCCGCTCGGCGGCCTCCTCGTGGACGGACTTCACGCCGTAGATCTCCCTGATTTTTCTCTCGTCTGTCATCGTGCGACACTCCAATCAACAATGGGCATGGCTCCGCCACGCCGTATGGCTGGGAACAAATACGCGGCCGCTGTTGATTTGTAGTCGTCCTGCGATCGGTGGGTTCTAAAAAGGCGTCTCAAGTCATGCGTTCACGCAGGTTTTCGATTGGAGAAATACCGCACTCATCTAATAGTAGCGCACTCGGATTTATCTTCTGACTCCGACTAACCCGCGCTCGCGGAGGATGCGGTACAGGGTCGATTTCGAGATACCCGTTGCGGCGCAGATGTCGGGAATTGGCGTCTCGCGGGCAAGGTAGAGTTTCACGGCAGCGTCGGCCTTGACGTCTGCGATGCGCGGGCGGCCCCCGACGTTGCCACCGCGACTCCGTTTGACGGCGATACCCTCGGCCTGGCGCTGCTTGATCAGATCGCGCTCAAGCTCGGCTGTGCAGGCGTGGGTACCCAGCACGAAACGGCCGAAGGCGGTATCGAGGTCGACCGGCTGTTTCAAGGAGGTTAGCTTCACGCCGAGATTTCGGAACATAAGGTCGTAGTTCAGCAATTGCCTGGTCGATCTGGTTAGGCGCTCCCAGGACTCGACTACCACTTCATCGCCGGCCTTCATCTTCTTGAACAGACGCTTCTGTTGAGTTCGGTCGCCGTCCTTGGCACCCGTGACTTTGTCTTTGTAGATATGGCCATAGGGCACGCCGGCGTTGACCAACGCCTCGATTTGCCTGTCTAGCTTCTGATCCTTCGTGCTCACGCGAGCGTATCCGTATCTGGTCATTTTCAGCCTCCTGCCTTGTCTTTTGATTTTCTCATGGGAATGCAATGGGAGGTTTTGGCACTGGGTTTTGGCACTCGCCGTCCACGGCATCGAGGGTTCGGTTTTCGAGTGCCGCGCGGCATACGTTTTGAGGCTGGCAAGCTGTTGCCGGCTCGAGGACAGCGGCCCGGTGCACCGGGCCGATCGATAGCGGACTCAGGTTCACAGCGCAGTTTCTTAGGGCTCGCATATATAGGAAGACTTGATCGGCAATCGATTTTAATGAAGTCGGCAGCGCATGTCAGAGCTTTCAACAAACCGCAGGTAAATCCGTATACCAAAAATTGGTACACGGGTTTACCTGCGATGCTCATGCTTGGTCAAAAGCCCATCAAGCGATATATCCATTATTTTAATGCGCGCGCCTGAGCTTTTGGCTGAAGTGGCAGTCCGACCGCCGGCAGGCGGCCACGCTATATCCAAAGGCCACGCCTACTCCCAGTGCCCGGCTACGTCGACGACCCAGTGCTGCCCGTCGAGGTCCTGCTGCAGAGCTACATCAGGGACGTCTTATTGGGGGGCGACCACATGGAACCCCGGGAGATCAAGCTGTACGGCTGATCCATCCGTCAACAACATGTCAAAGCCCCAAAACCCAACAGGATCGCGAACGAGGGGATGAATTGACCGCCCGGGTATTTGCGCCCGGGCGGTCAATTTTATCAACCATGGGCGCGATTCTGTGAGGCCATTTTTCTGGCATCCGCCGTTTGCTCCGGCCTCAACGCACCCATCGACCGTTCGGTAAGCTTTGCGAACGCGACCACGTGCGCATTTGTCGAACAATCAAATGTCCGACAATGTCTGACGGAGCTGTCAGACATTCACGCACGAACAGGCGAGCTTCGCGAGCGATTGTGGGCAACTAGTAGCCCCAGCTGCGTCTTTAACGCAGGTTCAACGTCTGACATCTTGAATGTCTGACGTTGAACGAAGCTGGCGTGCAAAATGGCCTCACAAGGCCATTTTGCACCGTCTCAGGGGCACGATTCAGGGTTTGCCGCTGCGTCCGTTATCGTAATAATCTCCCACAGGCACCACCGCGCACGCCGCCGTGCCCGTGTCTTCTATCGTAATAATTCGAAATCTGGCGCCTTTTCCTCCTTGTCCGTTATCGTAATAACAAGGCGCGCGAGTGTCTTCCCCCGGTCCAAGGGCGGAGCCCTGGCAAGCGCCGAACCGCCCGGGTCGGCGGCAGACTTGTACACACATTTACGATGGGGGTACAAGTCTGCGTCTCTTGCGGGATTTCTCGTTTATCGGCAGAAAATCGAGGTCAGAAGATGGATGAGTTCTTGAGTATTGAAGATCTGCGGTGGGAGTTCGGCGCGTCGCGAGCATGGACGTACAAGTATCTGGCGCCGCATATCAAGTCAATCACCGTGAAGTGCTCGACCGACGACGGCGAGCGCCTGTGCAAGCGTTATAGCCTCGATGATGCACGGCGCGTGGTCGCTGAAAAGGCTCGAGCCGAGGTCTATTCCGTGCCCGTTAAAGCGGACCCCGGGAAAAGCAGCTATACTCCATACCGCCGCCCGCGGCGCGTGCGAATCAAGACGGGCGCGTACATCGCCGAATATATCGTCGGCTTCGACCATCTCTGGCAGATCGACGAGATTGCAGAGGAATACTGCGGTAAGCGCTCAAGAGAGGCGGCATATCAATTCATCTACCGTAACGCCTGGATCGCAATCGTGTTCGGCAACAAAACTTTCTATATCCCGAGGCGCACCACACCGCAATTCGTGGCGGCAGCAGTCGAGGTGTTCGGAGACGCTGCCCACACCGTCGAATACGCACGCGGTGGGCATAAAAGTGACGCCACGGAGTAGCGGCACTATGTAACAAATGAATAAGTGAACGGCGTAAAAAGTGAAAAACCGAACTACGTAATATCGACAATGCGACATAACGCAATAACGACAAAGCGGAATAGCCGCACTATGTAACCACGTAATAACAGAACTATTGAACATCGGACTATTCGGTCCTGAAATCTGTTCGCAAGAGTCGTACGCTGCCGTACAAAATGCCCGGCAGCGTACCGCCGCAAGCGGCGCACGCTAGGGCTCTGCCCTAGCACCCGGCACTCGCGGCGTTAGCTCATTGTTCTGCAATTCAACAGTTACGTTTTTCAGTTTTGTCGTTATCACGTAGTTCGGTAATTACACAGTTACGTAGTGTCGTAATTGCTTTGTTCGGTTGTGTCGCAGTTCAGATATGAACAACCGCCGCAGGCGCCGGGTACTAGGGCAGAGCCTTGGCAGTACGCGGACGACCGAAACGCAGTTTTGTACGGCAGCGTACGACACT
>OIZO01001828.1_pt1 | contig 10065 bp, 6 predicted proteins | sample 1588551 | NCBI WGS metagenome assembly OIZO01 (sample SAMN03283271) | human gut metagenome | biome: human-associated habitat; material: feces | host: Homo sapiens | place: Peru | collected 2012 | reverse complement strand
ATAATGTTTTGAGTATAAATCCATGTATTCCAAAAGAATGGGATGGATATAGTATACAATTTAAATATAAAGAGAGTATTTATAATATAAATGTAAAAAATATTTCAAAAGTGTGTACAGGTGTAAAAATGGTTGAATTAAATGGAATTGAAATTGAAAACAAAATTTTATTAGATGGTTCTGGAAAAGTTTATAATATAGAGGTAAAAATGTGATTATAAGTAAAACTTATAATATCTATAAAAATTGTAATTGTAGCTTATATTAACAAAATAAGGAAATACAAGTGTGGTAAATTATGTAAAATATAAGCCCTTTATCCACTGTAAAAAGTGGAACGTAATATTCATTCATGTATGGAGGAAAAAAACATGACTAAGGTTCTTTGGCTGAGCCGCCACATTATGTCCGCAGAGCAGGTTGCAGATCTGAAACGGATCTATGGCAACGACATCGTGGTGAAGAGCGCAGACATGACCGTCAGCTCTTGGCGTGATGTTGTGGATGCAGGTGCAGACTGCGATATTCTTGCAGTTGTTCTGCCGCCTGCTATCCTGGCCGACCTGACCAACCCTCGGAACAACAGCAAACCTGTTATCCGAGCTAAGGCTAATCGCGTGGCGACTGGCAAGACCATCGTCAATCCTGCCACTGGCAAAGAGGAAGCAGAATACTGCTTCCAGCATGCTGGCTGGGAACAGGTGCTCAAGATTGAAGTTGTAACCAAACAGCTTTAAGCTTTGAGCCAAACAGATAGAAACTATATTGGAGTTTCTATCTGTTTTTTTTGTATAATAATAATTATTTTTTTATTATACATGAAAAATTCATAAAAGTATGATAAAATGCAAATGAAAAATAAAAAAAGGAGAAATGCATATGGCATATATAGAATTTAAAAATATTGTCAAAGAATACAAGATGGGAGAAGTAAAAATAAAAGCATTAAATAACACAAACTTTGAAATAGAAAAAGGAGAACTTGTAGTAATAGTAGGACCATCAGGAGCAGGAAAAACAACAACATTAAATATATTAGGAGGAATGGATAAAGCAACATCAGGTGAAGTAATAGTTGATGGAAAAGAAATTACAAAATTAAATGATAAAAAACTAATTGAATATAGAAGAAATGACATAGGATTTGTATTTCAATTCTATAATTTAGTACAAAACCTAACAGCTAAGGAAAATGTAGAATTAGCAACTCAAATATGTTCAGATGCTTTAGATGTAAATGAAATATTAGAAAAAGTAGGATTATCAGATAGAAAAGATAACTTTCCAGCACAATTATCAGGAGGAGAGCAACAAAGAGTAGCAATAGCAAGAGCAATTGCTAAAAATCCAAAACTATTATTATGTGATGAGCCAACAGGAGCATTAGACTATAAGACAGGAAAAAGTATTTTAAAACTATTACAAGAAATGGCAAGAAAAGAAAAAATGACAGTTGCAATAATTACACACAATGGAGCAATAGCACCAATGGCAGATAAAGTAATACATTTCAAAAATGGAACAGCAGAAAAAATAGAAATAAATGACAATCCAATATCTATTGATGAAATAGAATGGTAATACAGAAAGAAAGGTATTATAGAAATGAAAAAATCATTGATAAAAAATAGTTTTAAAGAAATAAGTAAAACCAAAAGACGTTTTCTTTCAATTTTAATAATGGCATTTCTTGGAGTAGGATTTTATTCAGGACTTGTAGCATGTAGTCCAGATATGCAAGACAGCTTAGATAAATATGTAGATAAAAGCAATATGTATGATATAGATGTTATATCAACATTAGGATTAACAGATGAAGATATAAATGCAATAAAAGAAACAGATGGTGTAGAAAATGCTTATGGAATACAATCAAAAGACACATTTATAAATTTAAATGATAAAGAAAGTATATGTAAAGTAATAGAATATAATGAAGATATAAATAAACCAGAAGTTATTTATGGAAGATTACCAGAAAATTCAGATGAATGTTTATTAGATGAAAAGTATTCATATTTTGGAAGTTCAGAAGAAAATATAGGAAAAATAATAAAAATAGAAAATGAAGACTTAGATGAAAATGATAATCCAATATTTACACAAAAAGAACTAAAAATTGTAGGAATAGTAGATTCACCATTATATATATCAAGTGAAAGAGGCTCATCATCACTTGGAAGTGGAAGTATATCATTATACATATATTGTAAAGAAGATGTAATAAATTTAGATTATTATACAGAAATTGCAGTACAAGTAAAAGGTGCAAAAGAACTTGTAACAAATAGTGATGAATATTTAGCAGTTGTAAATCCAGTTATTCAAAAAATAGAAGAGATAAAAGAAGAAAGACAAGAAGCTAGATATAATTCATTAGTAAATGATGCAAACAAAAAAATTGATGATGCACAAAAAGAATATGATGACAAAAAAGCAGAAGCAGACCAAGAATTAGCAGATGCTGAGCAAAAAATAAATGATGCAAAAAATGAATTAGACAAATCAGAAAATAAGTTAAACAAATCAGAAAAAGAATTAAACCAAAAAGAAAAAGATGTAGCTAAACAATTTGAAACAGCAGAACAGCAAATAGAACAATATGAAAACCAAATAAATGCAATGATTGCACAAATAGGAATGGAAACACCTGAAATAACTGCTCAAAAAGAACAAATCCAAAAACAAAAAGAAGAACTTGAAACACAAAAAAATACAGCAAACAATCAAATAACAAGTGGAAGAAAAGAAATTGAGAATGGAAGAAAAAAGATTAAAGATGCTAGAAAAGAACTTGAAGAAAATGAACAAGAATATAATGACAAAAAAGCAGAAGCAGAAGAAAAATTAGCAGATGCACAAAGCAAAATAGATGATGCAAGAGCAGATGTTGCAAAAATAGAAAAGGCCAAATGGTACATACAAGATAGAACAGATAATACAGGATATTCAAATATATTTGATGCAATAAAGACAATGAAAAACATTTCAAAAATATTTCCAGTAATATTCTATTTAGTAGCAATACTAATAAGTCTAACATCTATGACAAGAATGATAGAAGAAGAAAGAATAGAAATAGGAACACTAAAGGCATTAGGATATACAAATTTACAAATAATTTCAAAATATATTTTATACGCATTTTTAGCATGCATAATAGGTGGATTTTTAGGAATGACAATATGTTTTTACATATTACCTAAAATTGTATGGACATTATATTCAATGGTATATACAATGCCAAATTTTTATATGACATATAGATTGTCAATTGGATTAATGGGTATATTAATTGCATTTATATGTATAGGTGGTGCAACATTAATAGTAGCATATAGAGAATTAAAAGAAATGCCATCTGTATTAATGAGACCTAAAGCACCAAAAAACGGAAAAAGAATTTTCATGGAAAGAATTACTTTTTTATGGAAAAGATTTAATTTTTCACAAAAAGTGACAATAAGGAATATATTTAGATATAAAAAGAGAGCATTAATAACAATAATAGGAATTGCAGGTTGCACAGGACTTATGTTAGCTGGATTTGGAATAAGAGATTCTGTTATAGATATACCAAATTTACAATTTGAAGAAGTATTTAAATATGATACATCAATAACATTATCAAATACAGATGGATTAAAACAAATTAATGAATATTTACAAAATAATGATAATGTTGAAATTTCAAAAGAATTATATGCAAGTTCAGTAACAGTAAGTAATGATAAATTAAATTATAGTGTAACAGTATTTGTTCCAAATACATCAGAAAAATTTAATGAAGTTTGTAATTTAAAAGATGCAAAAACAGGAGAAAATTTAGAAATTTCTAATGATGGAGTTATTATTACAGATAAATTAGCAGATGAATTTGGAATAAAAAAAGATGATGAAATAACAGTAAAAAGTAGTGATGATATAGAATATAAATTTAAGGTTGTAGGAATAACTAAAAACTATGTTGATCATTATATTATTATTTCAAAAGAATTATATGAATCAGAAGTTGGAAAATATAAAACAAATATGATTTGGGTTAATTTGAAAACAGATGATAAAGATATTCAAAGTAAAATATCTGAGGATATTTTGAATTTTGAAGGAGTCGCTTCAGTATCTGTAATGTCAACTTTTGTAAAAGCAATTAGTGATATGTTAAATACAATGAATTATGTTGTAGTTGTATTAATTGTTACTTCTGCAATGCTGGATTTTGTTGTATTATATAATTTAGCAAATATAAATATTGGAGAAAGACAAAGAGAAATTGCTACACTTAAAGTTTTAGGATTTTATGATAAAGAAGTAGATAATTATATAAATAAAGAAAATGTTATATTTACAATTATAGGAATTGCGCTTGGATTAGTTTTTGGAACATTTTTAACATCTGCAATTATTTCAAGTATAGAAATAGATAGGTTGAGATTTACAAGAAATATTTTAACATCAAGTTATATATGGTCAGCTATAATAACTGCAAGTTTCTCATTTATAGTAAATAAAATTATACATTTTATTTTGAAAAAAATAGATATGATTGAAAGCTTGAAAAGTGTAGAGTAAGAGAAGAAAGATGGATATGAAAATATTCATCTTTTTTTATGAAAGGGTTTACAAGAAAATATATTATTGTTATAATTTATTTATACAAATGAAAGGGGAAAGAAAAATGAAGATAAAAAAGATATGTATAATATTATTAATGATAGTATTAATTAGTAGTTTTGCAACTAGTTGTTTTGCAGTAACAGAAAGCACAACAACTGAACAAACAACATCAGAAACAACAAAGGTTGAAATCACAAAGGAAAAATTAGAAGAAAAATTTCAGGAACTTCAAAAATATATGGGTTCAGATTCAGATGAAGAAGATAGTTCAAAAATAGAAAAAATTATCGTTGGAGATAGAACAATAGAAGTAACTACAGATAAAGATAAATATGAAATTAATTATCAAATAGGGAACAAAATAACATTTTCAATTGAAACAGAAATAAAACAAGGAATGAGTTATGAAGAATATAAAAGAAATACAAATAATATTGACAATGTTTTTTACGGATATTTTGCTGTTGCTAATATATTAGGAATAAAATATGAAGACGCAGTTATGTATTGTGGTTTAGCTAAATTAAGTAGTATAAGTGGAACATTTGATACAAGTGACTCATATGTTATTTATACTCCAACACCAGGAGTAACACTAGAGAACCCAGATGATAAAACAATTATTTCGACAGAATTTGGAAATAGAGCAATGGAATATTTTAATTCTGTTTACAAAGAAGATAAATATACATACAATGATTCAGAACAATATAATACATTTGAATGTGTAGTAGAAAAGAAAGAAAAAACAAATACATCTTGTAAATTGGTAGAAACATTAACTATAGATACAGATGGAGATTTTTCAAAAATAAGTGGAATTTCTGATTCATTTTTGGATAATGGAGTTACAAAGGAAAATGCAGATTATGTATATAATATGAAAATAGGGCAAAAGTTAAAATTTGAAACTAATGAAAAAATTGCAGGGTACGAGAGTGTTGGTTCAGGAGTTGAACTCTCTGAAAATAATACAGAACTTGTTGCAACAAAAAACGGAACAATTAAGGGATATATAACATTTGGTAGTACAAAAAAATCTTTTTATATTACAGTTGAAGAAAATACAAATAATGAGCAATTAGAAGATATTATAATAAAAATTGATTCTGAGGAATCAAAAACAGAAGACACAAAAACTCCAACAACAGAAACAACATCAAAAACTGAAACAGTAAAAAATAACTCAGACAGTACAACAGCCAAAACAGAATTACCAAAAACAGGAATTAATACAATAATTTATATAACAATGGCAATAGTAGGAATTGCAGTTGTATCATTTATTATATTAAATAAAAAATATAAAGATATAAAATAAAAAGTAAAAGGACAATTTTATAAAGAAAAACAAACTTTATAAAATATCCTTTTTATTTTTAAAAAATTAATATATATAAAATAAAAAGCAATAACTCCCTTGTCAAATAAGGAAAAAAGATATATAATATAACATCATGGAAAAAGAAAAGATACCATTTGAAAGGAAATACTATAATCATGCTAGTAAATGAGAAAATAAAAGAAGAGTTATATGAAAATGCAGGAGATATAAGAGTACAAAAAGCAAGACTATATGCAAAAACAGGAAAAGTAGAAATAGCAAAAATAAATTATACAAACAAAGATAATTTTGAGATAACAGGAAAAGTAACTGGTCAGGAAATATATAGAACAAATGTAACAGTAGAAAGTGGAGAAATAAGTGACATAACATGTGAATGTCAGGACTATAGACAGAGATATGCAGCATGTAAACATATAATAGCAACAATAATGGAATTTGATGAAAATCAAAAATATGAAAATATGTTATTAAAAGATAAATCAACATTAGACATAAATAAAAAGATCAGAGCAAATGCAAAATATAGAAGTTTTACACAAATTGTAAATGAATTATATGAAGAAGAAATGCATGAAGCAGAAGAAAAAAAGGCAGAAGAATCAAATGGAAAAATCAAAATAGAACCAAGATTAATATATGACAAATATTATTCATTGTTAAAAATGGATTTTAAAATTGGTGATAAAAGAATGTATAAAATAAAAAATTTAGTTGAATTTTTTGAGAGAATGCAAAAAGCAGAAAAATTCAAATATGGAAATAATTTAGAATTTATACATACAAAAGAAGCATTTGCAGAAGAAGATCAGCCAATTCTGGATTTTATTTTAAAACATGCAGAAACAATAAATTTTGTAAATTCAAACTCAAATTCAAATTATAGATATTATGGAAAAGCATTAGAAGAAACATGTATATCTGTAAGTCAAACGACACTTGATGAAATATTTGAATTATTTAAAAATAAAGAAATTGATTTCAAATCAGATGCAGGAGAAAGCACAATAAAAATTATTGAAGAAGATCCAAAATTATATTTTCAAGTAAAGAAAATAAGTGATGAAGAATATAAAATAATATTAAATAATAATATAAATTTAACAAGAGATTTTAGTGTATTTGAAGGAAAAAACAATAAATATGTATTATTAAAACGAACATTATATAAATGTAGTAAAAATTATGAGAATTCAGTAATGAAACTATTATGTATATTCAAAGAGAATTATTTAACAGAAATATCATTTGGAAAAGAACAATTACCAGAACTATTTTCAGTAATTATTCCTAGACTAAAAAATAATATAGAATACCAAGAAATTGAAGAACAAGACATTGAGAAATATAGACCTAAAAAATTAGGTGTAAAAATGTTTCTGGACTTTGATGAAAATGATAGAATTTTGGCTGAAATAAAATTCTGTTATGGAGAAACAGAATTTAATCCATTACAACCCAAAATTGATTCAAAATACCCAAGAGATATGATTGCTGAAAACAAGGCTGTAAACATGTTAAGAAAAACAGGATTTATGTTTTATGAAGCTAAAGGATGCTTCATATTACCAGAAGAAGAGAAAATTTATAATTTTTTATCAAATGAGATAGATACATATATGCAAGTGTTTGAAGTAATGGTAACAGATAATTTCAAGACAAAGCAAATAAAACAACCTAAAATTGGAAGTATAGGAATAAAAGTTGAAAACAATTTATTAACAATAGATTTAGAAAAATTAAATATAGATCCAAAAGAACTTGAAGAAATAATGCAAAGATATAAATTAAAGAAAAAATATTATAAACTAAAAGATGGAAGTTTTATAAATCTTGAAGAAAATCAAGACTTGGAATTTATAGACAAAATGATGTCTGGAATGGATATAAATTATAAACAACTTGAAAATGGTGAAATAAAAATTCCTGTAAACAGGACATTATATTTAAATCAATTATTAAAAACAGTAACAGATACACAAATAGTAAAAAATGGTGAATATAAGAAAATAGTAAATGAACTAGATAAAGAAAATGGAGATGCAGATATTCAAATTCCAACAGTTGTAGAAAATACATTAAGATATTATCAAAAGACAGGATATAAGTGGTTAAAAACGTTAGATAATTATAAATTTGGAGGAATACTTGCAGATGATATGGGACTTGGAAAAACAGTTCAAATGTTATCTATAATTGCAGGATATGTAGAACAAGAGAAGGAAAGAAGAGCATCAATTGTTATATGTCCAAGTTCATTAACATTAAACTGGCAAAATGAGGCTCAAAAATTTACAAATGGATTACAAACATTAGTAATTAGAGGAAATGCAGAAGAAAGAAGAGAATTGATTCAAAAAATTGATAATTATGATATTATAATAACATCATATGATTTATTAAAAAGAGATATAGATGTATATAAAGAAAGAAAATATCAATTTAGATTTGCAATAACAGATGAAGCACAATATTTAAAAAATAGTAATACTCAAAATGCAAAAGCAGTAAAAGAAATCATGGCAGATACAAAATATGCTTTAACAGGAACACCAATTGAAAATTCATTAGCAGAACTATGGTCAATATTTGATTTTATAATGCCAGGTTATTTATTTTCATATAAAAAGTTTAAGACAGAATATGAAACTCCAATAATAAGAGAAAATGATGCAAGAGCAATGAAAAAATTAAAAATGTTAATAGAACCATTTGTGTTAAGAAGAACAAAAAAACAGGTATTAACAGAGCTTCCAGAAAAAACAATAACAGTATTAAATAATCAAATGAAAGATGAGCAAGAAAAGATATATTTAACATATTTGGCACAAGCAAAACAAGAAGTTGCAGAAACAATTCAAATGAACGGAATTGAAAGAAGTCATATTCAAGTATTAGCAGCACTTACAAGATTAAGACAAATTTGTTGTCATCCAAGTTTATTTATAAAAGATTATAAAGAAGGAAGTAGTAAACTAGACCAATGTATGGAAATAATAAATGATGCAGTAGAATCTGGACATAAAATTTTACTATTCTCTGGTTATACATCAATGTTCGATTTAATTGAAAAAGAATTTGAAAAAAACAATGTAAAATATTTTAAATTAACAGGTGCGACAAAAGTTGACGAAAGAATTAAAATGGTAGATGAATTTAATGAAAATAAAGATATAAAAGTATTTTTAATTTCATTAAAAGCAGGTGGAACAGGACTAAACCTAACAGGAGCAGATATGGTTATACATTATGATCCTTGGTGGAATGCATCTGCAGAAAATCAGGCAACAGACAGAGCATATAGAATAGGTCAAAAAAATAATGTTCAAGTATATAAATTAATTACCAAAAACTCTATAGAAGAAAAAATTTATGAATTACAACAAAAGAAATCACAGCTAATTGACAATATGCTTGATACTAAAACATCATTTATTAGCAAACTTTCAAAAGAAGATATTATGAAATTATTCGAATAAAAAACTTGTAGTTGGCTTAAATAAAAGAATACAGGAAAAATGTGAAAATTTTGTGAAAATTAGCACTCTACTATTGACTTTGCTAAAATAAGAGGTATAATAGATAATGTAAATAGAAATTAACCAAACAGTTAATAATATTTATATGTGTACCGAAAAAGGTGTCAACACATAAAATTATAAGGAGGTAATGAATTATGATGATGATACCAGCTAGAAGAAATGGAAATGGATTAGATATTTTTGATGAGGTTTTCGCTGACCCATTCTTTGGAGAAAAAGAAAACAAAATAATGAAAACAGACTTAAAAGAAAAAGATGGAAAATATATGTTAGAAATTGATGTTCCAGGATATGACAAAGAAGACATTAAGATAGAATTACAAGATGGATATTTAACAGTATCTGCTGAGAAAAATGAAGAAAAAGAAGATAAACATGCTAAATATTTAAAGAGAGAAAGATTTACTGGAATGTGTTCAAGAAGCTATTATGTTGGAGACAACTTAAAAGAAGAGGATATAAAAGCAAACTTCAAGAACGGAATCTTAACAATAGAATTCCCTAAAGAAGTAGAGAAAAAAGTTGAAGAAAAGAAATATATTCCAATCGGAGAATAAAAAA
>OIZO01001827.1_pt1 | contig 10072 bp, 9 predicted proteins | sample 1588551 | NCBI WGS metagenome assembly OIZO01 (sample SAMN03283271) | human gut metagenome | biome: human-associated habitat; material: feces | host: Homo sapiens | place: Peru | collected 2012 | reverse complement strand
AAAATGGTGCCCAGCAGGTGGAAAAGACCCGCTGTTTGGGCGTGTTGACGGTTTTTAGATAGACCCTAAACATAACCGTACATGCCCCGGACGCTGACTTCCCCGGAGTTGACGGCCTCGGTGTGCCCGTCCGGGAAGCGGACGACCAGAGCACCGTTCCCGTCAATGTCCTGGGCAAGGCCATGCCGAACCTCCTCACCCCGCACCAGAGAAACCTCTTGCCCCAGGGTGATGCAGTCACGTCGGTACCGGGTCATGATCTGAGCCTTGCGGGGCAGAAGATCGGCACTCATCCGGTGGAGGGCTTCCAACTCGGCAACTGCCAGACGGGCCCGGTCAACGGGAGCGCCGGTGACCATGGCAAGAGAACCGGCAACTGTGCGGATTTCTTCCGGAAAATCGGCTTCCCGCTGACAGCAGTTGATGCCGATGCCGATAATGGCGTAGTCCACATTCCCATTTTTATCCAGCCGAAGCTCCGTTAGGATGCCCCCCAGCTTCCGCCGATCGGAAACCAGATCGTTTGTCCACTTGATGCCCGGGCGGAACCCGGCGGCTTTTTCGATGGCATCACACATGGCAACGCCCACGGCGCAGGTCAGGTGCATAAGATCGGCAGGAGGGCACTCCGGGCGCAGGAGCATACTCAGGTAAATGCCTACCCCGGGGGGAGACAGAAAACTCCGTCCCCGGCGGCCGTGGCCTCCGGTCTGGTGGTCGGTAATCACCGCCGTACCGTGGGGGGCTCCCTGGGCGGCCAGAATTTTCAGCCGGTCGTTGGTGGAGTCCACCTCCGGCAGATAGTGAACCCGATCCCGCCAAGGGTATTCGGGGGAGAGCGCGTTCAAAATTGCTTGTTCCATATCAGTCGATATCCTTCAGAACTTCCTCCGGCGGACGATCCAGAATTTCCGGGTGAGCCAGAATCCGCTTGTAGTGCTTGAAGAAGGCGGCATAGTAATAGCCGTCCACAATCCGCTCGTCCAGGGTAAACTTCACATCCACATATTTGCGCTGCACCACACTGCCGTCCTCGGTGACTTCGTAGGCTCGCCGCTTCATGCCGAAGGCACCGAATACCGGCAGGTTTCCAAAGTCATACAGGTGGTGGTAAACGGGCGGAATGCCAAGGCTGCCCATGGAGGTGAAGAACAGGCTTCCGTGGAAGGGGCTGACCTCCAGCAGAAAGCCGGGGAGCAGGCCAAAGTAATCCAGGGTTTTCAGAAGCCATACCGCGAATTTCAGAAACACCCCGGGAATCAGGGTCAGTGCTCCGGCGGTGGCATCGAAGTCGCTGTCCAGAGAGGACGTGTTTTTTACACTGTCAACGGCTGCCTGGTACTTGTTGTAAACGTCCTGGGCGGTATCCGTGGGCTTCAGGTGCACTTTAATCACCGTGTCCGGGGAATCCGCCCGCATTTCCTTTTTAATGGTCATGCAGTACTGAATGTCGTCTCCCCGGGAGTAGACCTTCTGACCGGAAACAAACCGGTTCAGCCCGGGGAACCGGCACAGAGAGCGGACGTAGCAGGCCAGCAGCACATGGGTAATGCCGAAGCTGGTCAGGCCTTCCCGCCGCTTCTGGCGGATGTAGCGGTCAATCTGGCTGATTTCAATGGAATCGGAGAACAGATTGTCCGAGGTGTTCCGGGTGACCATGATGTAGGGGGAAACCTGAGCCATGGCGGGCAGGGTGCGGATTCTTCTTCCATCGGGTCGATCGCCCCAGGTGGGGTGATATTCCTCGGCAGGATGAACCCGGACGGCAAGACATGTGAGAATTACGCCGGTCAGTGCCAGAAAATCCGCGGCGCAGTCCTTGTAGGCTTCCAGATCACCTGACAGAATCCCTCTGTGGTAGAAGTACAGCAGAATTCCCATGGGAACACAGACCATCGGCAGCAGAAAGAACAGCCCCCGGTGTCCAGCGGTGATGTCCGTGTAGCTCACGGCAAAGAAAATCAGCGCCACCCAGAACAGCCAGGTCATCATTCTGCCGCTGACATTGCCGGAGATCCAAAGCCCGGCGTAGAGGCACATCATCCAGACGGGAATGGCGGTTTTGTAGAACTGGTTTTCACCGTTCAGCAGAGCGATGAGCGCGAACAGCGTGGTAGCCCCGATTGGCAGAATGATTTGACTCCACACGAAGTAGCTGTCCCCGGGCCCTTTCAAACCGGAGAAAGCAATGCGGGTCACTGCCGAGGCTGCCATGCACAGCGTCATCAGCCAGATCAGCGCGTTTTTACGGCTGACATATAGATGCAGGTTCTTTTTCATACACACATAATATATCAAAAAACGGGAAGAATTGCAATAAAAAAAGCAGGGCGTGCCCTGCTTTTTTGAAGACCTATAGGTTGGCAATGGCGGCCATATATTCAGGCGCAGTGCCGCAGCAGCCGCCGAGCATGGTGGCTCCGTTTTCCTTGCACTTTGCCATAATGTCCGCAAACTCCGCCGGAGTCTGGGAATAGACCGCTGCGCCGTCGCTGCCGATGGTTGGGATGCCCGCGTTGGGCTTGCAGATCAGGGGAATTTTCACGCAGCGGCGGAGTTTGGTCACAAGATAGGGGGTCATCATGTCCGCGCTGACGCAGTTGAAGCCCACGGCTACCGCCCCGGAATCCTCCAGGGATTTCAGCGCCGCCCCGGCATCTGCCCCGGAGAACAGGGAGCCGTCGGGCTGCATAGTGAAGGAGTACATGGCAGCATCCGCCCCCTCTAGCTCGGCAGCGCACAGAATGGCCTCCGCCTCCTGCTGATAGAGGAGCGTTTCGCCAATGAGCAAGTCCGCGCCGCCGGCGATCAGACCGTGAATCTGGCGGCGATAGTTTTCCACCATCAGGTCGAAGGCCTCTGCGTCCCAGCTGTCGCAGAAATTGGCAAGGGTCGTCAGATCTCCCGCAATCAGGCAGCCTGGGGCGGCAGACCGGGACAGGGCGACCAGAGCCTCATTGATGGCTTCCGTCTGACCGTCCAGCCCAAAGCGCTTCAGGGCGATGGGCTGAGCCTGGAAGGTAGGGGCGTAGATAATCTGACAGCCTGCCTCGGCGTAGGCACGCTGGAGCGCCACCAGAGGCTCCGGATTGGCAAGAATCCATTCCTCCGAGCAGCAGCCCTTGGGCATACCGGAATTTCGCAGATTGGAGCCGGTGGCACCGTCCAGAATGTGGACGCCTCCGGCGATTTTGTCTTGCAGCGCTTGCCTTGTCAGCATGGTTATCCCTCGCAGTTCTAGTTTCTTAGGGCGTATTATAAAGGAAACGGAAGGAAAATGCAAGTGCATTGACGATTTCGATTTTTTCTGATAGGATAAGGAAAATGATGGGAAGGAGCCGGAAGTATGAAAAAATCCGTATTGCAGGCCTATGCCCGGCTGATCGTCCGCTGCGGCGTGAATGTTCAGCCCGGCCAGGAGGTTATGATTTACTCGGGGCTCGACCAGCCGGAGTTTGTGGAGTTGGTTGTCAAAGAGGCCTACGCCGCCAAAGCCAAAAAAGTGATTGTGGAGTGGAGCTATCAGCCCTTGGAAAAGCTCCATCTGCGCCATCAGTCTCTGAAAACTCTGGGCACGGTGGAAGCCTGGGAGCGGGAGCGGCAGGAGCACATGTGTCAGGTGCTCCCGGCAAGAATTTATCTGGAATCCGACGACCCGGACGGCCTGAAGGGCATGAATCTGAATAAGGCCGCCAAGGCCAGGCAATTGCGTTATCCCATTCTGAAGCCCTACCGGGATCGGCGGGAAAACCGGGATCAGTGGTGCATCGCGGCGGTGCCCGGAAAGAAGTGGGCGAAGAAGGTGTTTCCGGGTCTTCGAACCGGCGCAGCGGTGGAAAAGCTCTGGCAGGCCATCCTCAGCGCCTCCCGGGTGACGGAAGACCCCATTGCCGCATGGGAAGCCCACAACGCCGACCTGAAAGCCCGCTGCGCCTACCTGAACGGTCTGCATATTCGTTCTTTGCACTACCGGGCGGACAACGGCACCGACCTGACCGTGGAGATGATTCCCCAGGCCATCTGGTGCGGAGGCCGGGAGGACAGCCTCCAAGGCGTTTCCTTCAATCCGAACATTCCTTCCGAGGAATGCTTCATTTCCCCCATGCGGGGCAGGGCAGAGGGGATTGTGTATGCTACCAAGCCCCTGAGCTATCAGGGTCAGCTCATCGAGGACTTCTGGTTTCGTTTTGAAAAGGGGAAAGTGGTGAAGGCCGGAGCCCGTACGGGGGAGACTCTGCTGCAAACCATGATTGCCATGGACGAGGGCGCGGCTTACCTGGGCGAGTGCGCACTGGTTCCCCAGCGCAGTCCCATCGCCGAAATGGGCTTCCTGTTCTATAACACCCTTTTTGACGAGAATGCCGCCTGTCATCTGGCGCTGGGCTGCGGCTTTGCCGATACCATTGAAAATTTCCAGAACCGCTCGCTGGACGAATGCCGGGAACTGGGCGTCAATGACTCCATGATTCACGAGGACTTCATGATCGGCTGCGACAGCATGGACATCGATGCCATTTGCGAAAACGGTCAGGTGATGCCGGTTTTCCGAAAGGGAAACTGGGCATTTTAAGAGGCCGACAACTTTTTTCAAAATTCCAAAAATAATGCTTGCATTCTTCCCGGCAATGTGATATGATATCCGGGCGATTGAAGATTGCTTAGGGTGCTTTGTGCCCTTTAACTGATACGAAAGAGGTGAACGAAATGAAGGAAGGTATCCATCCCAAGTACGAACAGACCACCATCCGCTGTGCCTGCGGCAATGTCTTTACGACCGGTTCTACCAAGAAGGACATTCGTGTTGAGATCTGCTCCAAGTGCCACCCTTTCTATACCGGCAAGCAGAAGCTGGTTGACACCGGTGGACGGGTTGATCGCTTCAACAAGCGTTTTGGCTTGAAGTAAGAGCAGAAAATTCCGCACTACGGATTCGTGGTGCGGATTTTTTGTTTTTTCTTGCGAAAAACAGTTGTCCCCAGGCAGGCGGATGTGCTATACTAAACGATAATGAATGATGCTTCGGAGGAACCTATGGAAGAAAAACTTGAAACCGCCGTCCAGGAGCGGGCGGTGCTGGTGGGACTGAATGCGGACTGCTTTTCCGAGGAACAGACCGCCACGGAGGAATCCCTGAAGGAATTGGAGGATCTGCTGGAAACCGCCGGAGGCTTCTGCACCGGCAAAGTGCTCCAGAACCGGCATACTCCGGATTCCCACAGCTTCATCGGCGAGGGTAAGGCTCAGGAGATCCGGATGCTGGCGGAGGCCACCCAGTCCACCATGGTGATTTTTGACAACGAGCTGTCCCCTGGAAATATCCGGGCACTGGAGGAGATTATCGGCGTGACGGTCATCGACCGCAGCGCGCTGATTCTGGATATTTTCGCCCAACGGGCAAAGACCAAGGAGGGTCGGCTCCAGGTGGAGCTTGCTCAGTACAAGTATCTGCTGCCCCGGCTTTCCGGTATGGGCGCCAGCCTGTCCCGGCAGGGCGGCGGCATCGGTACCCGGGGCCCCGGCGAGACCAAGCTGGAATCCGACCGGCGGCATATCCGGGAGCGGATTACCCGGCTGGAAGAGGAGCTGGAACAGGTGCGCAAGGTGCGGGCCGTCCAGCGGGAGCGGCGGATGAAGAATTCCATTCCTGTGGTTGCCATTGTGGGCTACACCAACGCGGGAAAATCTACCCTACTGAATCAGCTGACCAACGCGGGAATCCCCGCCAACAACCGTCTGTTCGATACCCTGGACACCACCTCCCGGCAGCTGACGGTGTCCGATAATCTGGACGTGATTCTGTCCGATACCGTGGGCTTTATTTCCAAGCTGCCCCACCATCTGGTGAACGCTTTCCACGCCACCCTGGAGGAGCTGGAATACGCCGACCTGTTGCTTCACGTCATTGACGCTTCCGATCCGAACCTGGAAAAGCATGTGGCCGTGGTGGACAGGCTCATTGCCCAGCTGGCAAAGCCCGGCACTCCGGTGCTTAAGTGCTACAACAAGGCTGACCTGGTCTACTCTGAGGATATCCCCAAGGGAAAGGACATTGTGGCCATTTCCGCCAAGCGGGGGAAAAATATGGACGGCCTTCTGAAGGCCATCGAGAAGGCTCTGGGTCATTCCCGGCATCATGTGATTCTGCGCTTCCCCTACGACAAGGGCGGCATGGTGGAGACCCTCCACGACAACGCCCAGGTCAAGAAAGTGGAATACACGGAGGCCGGCATCGAGGTGGAGACGGTTCTCGACCCCATTCTCTACGGAAGACTAGCGCAGTACATTGTGAAGGAGTGCTGAGCCCTTGGACGAGTATCTTGTCCCGAGTGAATACGGCGAAGACGAGTTTATCGAGAAGAAGTCCCGGTTTATCGGTCGAATCTGGCCGGTGGAGACGGAAGAAGAGGCGCTTGCCCGGATTCAGGAGATGAAAAAAAAGCACTACGACGCCACCCACAACTGCTGGGCTTACATCATCCGGGACGGTGCCGTCCGATTTTCCGACGACGGAGAGCCGGGAGGCACTGCGGGAATGCCCATGCTCCAGGTGCTCCAGCGGGAGGGCCTGTATAATGTGGTCTGCGTGGTGACCCGGTATTTCGGCGGCATTCTGCTGGGAGCCGGCGGCCTGGTGCGGGCTTATACCAAGGGCGCGAAAATCGCCGTGGACGCGGCGGGCAAGTCCATGAAGCGGGCGTGGACGGTGCTGTATGTGCCCTGTCCCTACAGCTTCTATGAGCGGGTGCGGTTGGAGGTGGAAGGCTTCGGCGGCATTGTCCGCAAGGCGGATTTTGGCGCCGAGGTGGAGCTGGAGCTGCTGTTTCCCGAAGCGAAGACCCAGGAATTTCTGGACAGGCTCACGGATATGACCGCGGGCACCGTGGAGAGTATGGAAATCGGTCAGGAATACCGGGCATTCCCGGTATCCGGGAAAGGAAGCGATTGCATTGACGGTTAAGGAAGAACTGGAACGGCTGGAGCATAAGCGGCTGAACCCCCTGGCAGCCTTCGCCGATCAGTCCAAGGGGCGGCCCCGACAGGAGGAGCCCCGGGAAGAGGATGTGCGCACCTGCTATCAGCGGGACATTGACCGAATTGTCCACAGCAAGGCCTTCCGGCGGTTGATGCACAAAACCCAGGTGTTTCTTCAGCCTGAGGGAGACCATTACCGTACCCGAATGACCCACACTCTGGAGGTTTCCCGGATTGCCGGCACCATCACCCGGGCGTTAGGGCTCAACGAGGATCTGTCCGAGGCCATTGCCATGGGACACGACCTGGGTCACACCCCCTTTGGTCACGCCGGAGAGGCGGCTTTGTCCGACTGCCTGGGCAAGCCCTTCCGTCACAACGAGCAAAGTCTGCGGGTAGTGGACATCCTGGAACGGGACGGCATGGGCCTGAATCTGACCTATGAGGTTCGTATGGGCATTGTTGGCCACACCGGCGAAACCTGGCCGGAAACCCTGGAAGGAAAGATCGTCCGGCGCAGCGACCAGATTGCCTATGTGAACCACGACATTGACGATGCCATCCGGGCGGGAATCCTCACCAATGACGACATTCCCCAGGAGATTTCCGATGTGCTGGGACACACCCACAGCAGCCGGATCAACACCCTGGTGACGGACGTAATCGCCACCTCCCGGGAGGCAGGAGCCATCTGCCTGACACCAAAAGTCGAACGTGCTCTGAAGGACCTTCGCAGCTTTATGTTTGCCCGGGTCTATCGGAATCCGGTGGCCAAGGGGGAGGAGAGCAAGGCCAAGGACATGCTCAAGCGGCTCTTTGACTACTATATTTCCCATCCGGAGGCTCTGCCGGAGGATTTTCAGCCCCAGCTGTCCTTTGACGGCATGGAGCGGACGGTCTGCGACTATATTGCCGGTATGACGGATAACTACGCCGTGGACAAATATACGGAAATTTTCATCCCCATGGGCTGGCATGTCCGGGGATAAGAAATAACCAGAACACAATCGGGAAGGAGGGAAAATCATGGCATTTCCGGAGGCCTTTCTGGACGAGCTGATTGCCAGAAATCCAATTGAAGATGTGGTAAGCCAATATGTGAACCTGAAACGCTCCGGCTCCAATCTGTTCGGCCTGTGCCCCTTCCATGGGGAGAAAACCCCCTCCTTTTCCGTTTCCCCGGATAAGGGAATTTACTACTGCTTCGGCTGTCACAAGGGCGGAAGCGTCATTAACTTTGAGATGGAAATTGAGGGCTTGAGCTATCCGGATGCCGTCCGGGCACTGGCCAAACGGGCAGGCTTGGAGGTTCCTGAGGACGAGCAGTACCAGTCCCGGTATCGCCAGCAGGAGCGGCTCTGGGCGCTCCACAAGGAGGCCGCCCGGTTCTTTCACAGCCGGCTTTATGCCCCTATCGGGGCAAACGCCCTCCAATACGCCACAGGCCGGGGAATGCCCAAATCCATTCTGACAAAATTCGGTATCGGCTATGCCCCGGACAGCTGGACGGATCTGGTAGACTACCTGCGAAGCAAGAATTATTCCGATCAGGAGCTTCGGGACTCAGGGCTGGTAACGGTTTCCCAAAAGAACGGCAATCTCTTTGACCGGTTCCGGGATCGGCTGATGTTCCCCATCATCGATGTCCGGGGAAATGTCATCGGCTTTGGCGGCCGGATTATGAACAGCAGCGACAAGTCAGCTGCCAAATACTTAAACTCCCCGGAAACCCTGATTTTCAATAAGCGAAAAAACCTCTTTGCCCTGAATCTGGCGAAAAAAAGCAAGCTGGGCTACTTAATTCTGGTGGAAGGGTACATGGATGCCATCGCCCTGCATCAGTACGGCTTTGACTGCGCGGTGGCGTCCCTGGGCACGGCTCTGACCGAGGACGGCGCAAATTTGCTGTCTCGGTACACCGAACAGGTGGTGCTCATCTACGACGGCGACGAGGCCGGACAGAATGCCACCCAGCGAGCCATTCCCATTCTGGAAAAGGCTGGCCTTCAGGTGAAGGTGCTGAAAATGCGGGATGCCAAGGATCCGGACGAGTATCTGAAAAAGTTCGGTGCCGACCGGTTCCGGATTCTGCTGGAGGAATCGGCCAACCGGGTGGAATATCAGCTGAACGCAATTCTGAAAAAATATGACCTCCGGGACGACGAGCAGAAGGTGCAGTACCTTCAGGAATCTGCCGGACTGATCGGTTCGCTGAGCAGTGCCGTTCAGCGGGAGGTTTACGGCGGTCGGGTGGCGGAGGCTGCGGGCATCAGTGAGGATGCCATGCGTCTGGAAGTGAATCGGGCACTGAAGCGCCGTACTTACCAGGAGAAGAAAAAGCAGGAAAAGATCGATTTGTCTCCTGCCAGGAATTTGCAGCCAAAAGAAAAATCTATCCGCTACAGCAATCTCCGTTCGGCCAGAGCCGAGGAAATGATCATTGCCCAGGTGCTCCGGGAGCCGGCACTGTTTGCCCAGATTCCGGATTTGCAGCCGGAAATCTTTTCCTCGGAGTTTCTGGGTCGAGCCTTCCGGCAGCTTCGGGACCGTTATCACCAGGGGCTGGATGTGAGCCTTGGGGGACTTTCGGACTTTACCGCCGAGGAAATGTCCCATCTGGCGGGAATTTCCCAGCAGCAGGGGCCGGTGAATGAGCGGAGCCTGCTGGACTGCGCCAACATCATCCGGGAAGAATACCAGAAATCCCAGACCAAAACCGAGGACGATCTTATGCGTTTTCGGGAAAAATTGCAGAAAAGCAAAGGAATCAAAGCATGACACAAAGTGTGGATACAGAAAAAAACCTTCCGGTGAGCTCCGGCGAGGACGATATGAGCCAGTTCCTACGGGAGATTCGCCAGTATCCCCGGCTGACCCCGGAGGAGGAAAAAGCGCTGGCTCGCCGGTGCGCCGCCGGAGACGAGGAGGCCATCCGTCAGATGGTCAATTCCAACCTGCGGCTGGTGGTGAGCATCGCCCGGGAGTACGCGGGGCGGGGGGTAGCACTCCTTGACCTGATCCAGGAGGGCAGCATCGGCCTGCTGACGGCAGCCAGGAAATTCGACTATACCATGGACTGCCGGTTTTCCACCTACGCCAC
>OIZO01001825.1_pt1 | contig 10079 bp, 7 predicted proteins | sample 1588551 | NCBI WGS metagenome assembly OIZO01 (sample SAMN03283271) | human gut metagenome | biome: human-associated habitat; material: feces | host: Homo sapiens | place: Peru | collected 2012 | reverse complement strand
AATGGACAAGACTGCAAGATAAGTCGAAGTCCGAATGGTAAACGTATCTCCCCAAGACAGTAAACCAAGAGGTTGTGGAGTCAGAAGGTTAGTGCCTTACCCCGAGAGACCCATCCAGCGTGTACTCACGTGCGATAAAAAGCTTATGGATGGGAGTCAGCTGAGCCCATAGTAGGTGACTCACCATCACTGAAGGGGTTAATGTATATATAGTGCAAATCGCTGTAAGCAATGCTTGCGCAATCCGAAAACGAGGTATAACCAAGGTGAGAGAATCGTAATCTTTCTAGGTTGGAAGTAGTTGGGATAATCGCAAGTATATTTACAAGCAGAACGAAAAAGCAGCAAATGAAATTAATTAACGAGATTGTAGAAGCAAGAAACTTCTGGGAAGCCTGGGTGTCTGTCAAGCGCAACCATGGTGCAGCCGGCATAGACAAGATGCCGACTGAAGAACTTGACGTATATTTATCAAAGCACATGGATGAAATTGTATCATCTATATGTGACAAGAAATACAAGCCATCCCCCGTAAGACGTGTCTATATCCCTAAGCCAAATGGTAAGCAACGACCACTTGGCATCCCGACCGTTGTAGACCGAGTCGTGCAGCAAGCTGCAGCGCAAGTGCTGAGCCGAGTGTACGAACCAGTCTTCAGCGACAACAGCTATGGTTTCAGACCTCAACGCAGTTGTCACATGGCGATACATAAGGCGTTGGAGTATCTGAACGATGGCTATGAGTGGGTAGTGGACTTCGATATAGAGAAGTACTTTGACACGGTCAATCACGATAAGTTAATTTCAATCCTACGAGAGCAGGTCAACGACTCTGCTACTCTTCACTTGGTTCGCTCCTTTCTCAAAGCGGGAGTAATGGAGAATGGGTTGGTTCATACTACTAGCGAGGGAGTTCCCCAAGGTGGTTGTATATCGCCAATTCTGTCTAACATTTACCTGGACAAGCTTGACAAGGAACTTGAAAGTCGAGGGCTCAGATTTGTCCGTTATGCGGACGACTTCGACATCTTTGTTAAGAGTGAGATGGCTGCGAACAGAGTGATGGCATCGATCAGCAGTTGGCTCGAAAGAAAGCTTTGGCTGAAAGTCAGTGCTACCAAGACCAAAGTGGTAAGACCAATGAAAAGCAATTTTCTCGGCTTTACATTTTGGAAAAGTACCAAAGGTTGGGAGTGTAAACCCACCGATACCGCCAAGAAGAAACTGGAGACCAAGGTTAGGGAAGTTCTCTTGCGTAAGAGAGCTATTGCCCAACCTTTATACATCGTCTTCACCAAGCTGAACCAAATAGTCAGAGGTTGGGTCAATTACTACCATATCGGTAGTATGAGTATGTACCTCAGGGATGAGTTTGGTCCTTGGCTTCGCCATAAAGTCAGAGTTGTGATAGTCAAGCAATGGAAGAAATGTGGTACAATCTACAAGAATCTGTTGACAATGAAAAGAATTATCAAGAGTAATCTTGATGATACCTCCATCTATCAAGCAGCAATGACAAGACTGGGTTGGTATCGACAATGTGGACTATCCGTCTTCAACTTTCTGTTGAGTCCCAAGGTACTTGCTATGCCAAAAGAGAATAGGACTGATAAAAGAAAGAGCCGACCTGGCTTGGTCGACCCTTATGCTTTATATCAGAATTTGCGTACTCCTATATGTATGTAGCGCCGTATACGAGACCCGTACGTACGGTGCAATGAGAGGTGCTAGGGGAGTAATCCCCTACATCTACTCTATTTTCCCTGCCCAGGCAAGAATTTTTGCTTGCCCACGCAGAAAATCATCCCTGCCTATGCAGCTGCTTCTGCTTGCCTGAGCGGGAAACAATCGGTCGTGCGATATCTTTCTTATTTGTTGTATTTTTTGAGGGCATCCCTTACCATCTTTCCCCAAGGCTTGATCAGGTCAGGAGTCCAGTTGCCTGTGGCTTTTGCCCTTGGCAATATCATGGAGCAGGTTTCGTCCTTGTCTGAAACAGACCAGTTTACCCAACTCACCTTGTTCTTTTCCATGACATCAAGCCATTTCTGATATTCATCTGGAGCAAGAGGACCATTGCCTGAAGCTTCCATGCCTGCACATTCTGAAACGAAGACAGGTAATCCACTCTTTACGGCAGCTTCCAGTTTGTCACGGAGATAGTCTTTATGGGTTGCGGCATAGAAGTGGAGGGTGTACATCACATTGCTGACTCCCTCAATCGGACTTTTAGCCACGAGGTCGATGTCCTGATCCCAATGAGGGCAACCCATGAGGATGATGTTGTCCGGGTCGTATTTGCGGATTTCGTCGATGATGGTCTTGGCATATACCTTGAGGTCTTCCCATTTGTCTTCTACAGGTTCGTTATAGAGTTCATAGATGACATGAGGATATTTACCATATTTCTGAGCCATGGAGGCAAAGAAGGCTTTGGCTTCCTCGGTGTGCATCTTGTGAGCATGCCAGTCGATAATCACGTAGGTATTGTTCTTGATGGCGGCATCCACTACGTTGGAAATGCATTTCAGGGCAAATTCAGGGTTCTCCAGATAGTTGTCTTCGATTTGGATGCCCATGGCAGCACGGATAATATTGGCGTGCCAGTCGTTAGCCAGCCATTTTACGGCATCTTTATTGTAGAAACGAGGCCAGATGTTGTGCCATCCCAGGCTCACGCCTCTCAATACGACAGGGTTTCCGTTTTCGTCGCAAAGTTGCGCTTCTTTCACTTGCAGTTGTCCCCATTGTTTTACGGGATTTGCTGCATTCAGATTAGCCATGCAGAGCAAGGCTACCAGTAGGGTTAATAGTTTCTTCATTATATTCTGTTTATTTAAAATTGTATGCTATTCTGCAAATCTACGATAATTCTTTGGTTTCTCCAAGAAAACAGATTGCTTTTTTACTTGTATGAAACAAAACAGGACGTACTTCTTTGCGAAGCACGTCCTGATAGTATAAAATGTTTCTTGTTTGCTGAACTTATTGGATTGGCTTATCCGAACAGTTGGAGGGTGTAGAGATAAATCACTGCGGCTGGAATTGCCATGAGTGAAGAATCGAAACGGTCGAGCATACCTCCGTGTCCTGGAAGAATATTTCCACTGTCTTTCACGCCGATGGTGCGTTTGAAGAGGCTCTCTACCAAGTCGCCCCATGTGCCAAATACAGCGACTACCAAACCTAATCCCATCCACTCAGGGATGTTCAAGGTATGCAGGGTTTCTCCTGAATTGGCAAAGTAACCGACGATGGCTGCGGCAATCAGTACGAAGATACCTCCACCGATGCTTCCTTCCCAACTCTTGGCAGGGCTGATGCGAGGGAAGAGCTTGTGCTTTCCGAAAAGAGAGCCACTGCAATAGGCACCTGTATCATTGGTCCAGAGGAAGATGAATACGCTCAGCGGTAAGAGCATGTCGTAATGTATCTGTCCGTCTTCTGCTGATACTTCAAATGCCAATACGTTGATGAGCGAGAATGGGAGAGCGATGTACATCTGTGAAAGCATCGTGTAAGCCCAGTCGCCAACAGCATTCTTATTGCCTGTATATAATTCATAGATGAAGAGATATACAATCGTGAAGATGTATGGGATGAAGACTACGAAATTGTAGCCTGTAACACCCGTACGGAATCCAGCTACGGCAAGGAAGAAATATACACCTGCTACGGTAGAAATGAAACGGTTGACGCAAACGTCTTCTATCTCATTGTTGACTAACCCGCAGTATTCCCAGATACTCAGACCAGTGATCAGAGCGAAGAGGAGTACCATTGCTCTCGGTTGCAGGAAACATGAAACCATACAGCCGACGAAGAGTACGCCGGTGATGGTTCTGATGATAAGGTTCTTTTGTTTGTCTGTCATGACTTTTTGGTATTAATTATTATCGTCCTGCTTGTCCTCGGCATGACTTTCGTCCTGCTTGTCTTCAGCATTCTTGTTGTTTTCCTCATGCTCCTTGATAGCAGCCTGTACCTCTGGAAGTTCCTTGACGGTGTCATCGATCTTAGGCTGCTCGTCCTCCATGATTTCCTGAGAACGGCTCATCCAAGGGCGCTTGCCGAAGATCTTTTCTACGTCTTCTGCCATGATGACCTCTTTCTGTATCAGGAGTTCTGCCAGCGCATTGTGACCCTCCTTGTGTTCCATCAGAATGTTCTTGGCACGGGTATATTGCTCGTTCACCATCTTGAGTACCTCCTCATCGATTTCTCTTGCTGTTGTTTCAGAGTATGGGCGCTGGAAAGAGTATTCGCTCTGATTGTAGTAGCAGATGTTTGGTAATGTCTTACTCATACCGAGATAAGCCACCATGCCGTATGCACTCTTGGTAGCACGCTCCAGATCGTTCATCGCACCAGAAGAGATATGTCCTGTAAACAGTTCCTCTGCTGCACGTCCGCCCATCAGCGAGCACATCTCGTCGAGCATCTGCTCCTTGGTGGTAATCTGTCTTTCCTCTGGCAAATACCATGCTGCACCCAAAGCCTGTCCGCGAGGTACGATGGTAACCTTGATGAGCGGGTTGGCATACTGGCAGAACCATGAGATTGTGGCATGACCAGCCTCATGCAATGCGATGCTGCGCTTTTCATCTGCAGTCATCACCTTGGTCTTCTTCTCCAGTCCACCTACGATACGGTCAACAGCATCGAGGAAGTCCTGCTTGCATACAGCCTTCTTGTCGTGGCGTGCAGCGATGAGGGCTGCCTCATTACAAACATTGGCGATATCTGCACCCGAGAATCCTGGAGTCTGACGAGCCAGGAGATCGATATCTACTGTTTCGTCTATCTTGATTGGTTTCAGATGAACCTGGAAGATGGCCTTACGCTCGTTCAAGCCAGGCAGATCAACGTGGATTTCACGGTCGAAACGTCCGGCACGGAGCAGGGCACTATCCAGCATATCAACACGGTTGGTAGCTGCAAGGATGATGACACCACTGTTGGTACCGAAGCCGTCCATCTCTGTCAGGAGGGCATTCAGGGTATTCTCACGTTCATCGTTACCGCCCATGGCTGGGTTCTTGCTGCGGGCACGACCCACGGCATCAATCTCATCGATGAAGATGATGCTTGGCGCCTTTTCCTTCGCCTGTCTGAAGAGGTCGCGAACACGGGATGCACCGACACCCACAAACATTTCAACGAAGTCGGAACCGCTCATAGAGAAGAATGGTACACCCGCTTCACCGGCTACAGCCTTTGCCAGGAGTGTCTTACCTGTTCCCGGAGGACCCACGAGGAGTGCTCCCTTAGGAATCTTACCACCCAGGTCGGTATATTTCTGTGGGTTTTTGAGGAACTCCACGATTTCCTCCACTTCCTGTTTGGCACCTTCCTGTCCGGCCACGTCCTTGAAGGTAATACCTAATGTATTTCCCTTTTCATACATGCGTGCTTTGCTCTTGCCGACATTGAAGATGCCACCGCCAGAGCCGCCCATGCCACCGCCCATTCTTCCTGATACCCACCAGATGAGGAGGAAGAAGATGATGAGTGGGGCGAAGTTGATCAGGAGACTGATGAAGTCGTTGCCTTTCTCGTTGACATAGTTGTAAGACTTGATTTTCTTTGCCTTCACCATGTTGTCGAGATATTTGTCAACTTCGTCTATTGAACCATACTGCACTTCAACATAAGGAGCAGGTCCTACGTTCTTCGCACTGGTATGATATACATCTCTGATATGATTTGGGGCAACGTACACTTTCAGATTGCCGTCGTTCTTATTGGCAGTAACGCTCAGTACGTATCCCTTTTCGATGTATTCCTTGAATTCAGTGTAAGTAGCTTTTTTGTTTGCACTTCCACCTAATGCATCACCACCACCATTCAGAAAGACAACTATCAAACTGATGAGGATGATGACGTAAAGCCAGCTCATATTGAACCGAGGCATCTTTGGCGGTTTTCCTCCGCCATGATTGTTCATTCTGTTTCCTTGTTCCATATCTTCTGATATTATATGAATCCTATATCGTGTATAAAACTATAGTATGGTAGTCTTACACCTTATTATATTTATACCTTAATTATATATATATTAATTATATAATATGTCAACTCCGGATAAAGGAAGTTGTTCCGCTGATTAGTCGAGGTCAGGAATCTCTGTCAGGTTGGCGTCTTCCCAGAGGTGCTCCAAATCATAGAACTGTCTAACTTCTGGTTGGAAGATATGCACAAGTACATCCACGAAGTCGATAGCAACCCACTGGTCATTTCCCAATCCCGCAACATTTGCAGGTTTCTCTCCCAGGTTTTTTCTGCAGAAATCGCCTACAGATTCAGCGATAGCTTCCACCTGTGATGGAGAGTTGCCCTGACAGATTACGAAGTACTTGGCGATAGTACCATCGATGTGTGTCAGGTCGGCAATCACAATTTTACTACCTTTTTTTTCCTGTATTCCTTCTTTAATAGTCTCTACTAATTGTTTTGTTGTATTCATTGATGATTTTCTATTAATTGTCTCGTTTATGTTTTTTCTTTATAAAAGCCTTGCAAAGATACGCTAAATACATGGAAAAACCCCGAAAAACGATAAAAATTGAGATTTTTTAGAAAAAAGACGCTGATTTTTTTGGTAATTCAGAAAAAAGTAGTACCTTTGCACTCGCAATTATGATTAATGCTCATAATGATTGCTAAGACATTGGGATATGGTGTAATGGTAACACTACAGATTCTGGTCCTGTCATTCCTGGTTCGAGTCCGGGTATCCCAACTTAATTGGTTAAACTGAATGGCATCTTCATTATGGAGGTGCTTTTTTTATGCATTCATACGAGAAAATATTAATCCCTTAGTGTTTCTGCAAGAAGAACACTAAGGGATTCTTTTTTATAGGCTTTTTCTTGTATGATATAAAGCACTGAACTTCTTCTTGTTTCAGGTTTTTCAGAAGTCCGCTTTCCTTTCTATAAATATTTCCTTTCCTGATAAAGGATGTGTAAACCTGATAGACTCGGCATGGAGGTAGAGGCGGGGTGCCTTTTCGCAGCCATAGAGAGGGTCGCCAAGGATAGGGGCATTCAGTCCTTCCCGGTGGGCACAATGTACACGGAGCTGGTGGGTACGTCCCGTTTGGGGGTAGAGTGCGAGGCGGAGATGCTGGTTGTTTCCTGCGTTTCCAAGAATTTTGTATTCCGTAATCGCTTCCTTTCCCTGTTCATGATTTACAATCTGGCGTGGACGGTCGAGATAGTCGGGCATCAGAGGGAGAGAGAGGATGCCTTCTGGTTGGATACTTCCTTCTTTCGCACATACGATGGCTACGTATTTCTTCTGTATCTGATGACTTGCGAATTGTTCCTGCAGCCGATGGTAGGCAAACTCTGTTTTGGCAATCACCATGAGCCCGCTTGTAGCCATGTCCAGCCGGTGTACGATCAAAGGCCCCGTAGCCTCCGGGTATTTCCTTCGCATGATGGAATAGACGGAAGTGACGCCTGGTTCTTTTCCTGGTACGGAGAGCATTCCGGCAGGTTTGCAGATAACGGCAAGTTCCCGGTCTTCATATAGTGTCTCCAGGGTAAGTGGTTGAGATGCATGATTGAGCATCGTGTTGACTTCCGGTAGCATCCAGCGGAGTATCGGTTTGCACTTACCATTGCAGGCTGGATAGAACTGCAGGTGGTGTCTGATTTCCTCTTTCGGACTTTCGCCCCACCAGAACATTGCCATCTGCAGAGGTTTCAGATGATGTCTGAAAGCATACTGGAGCAGTTTGGGTTCGCAGCATTCTCCGCTTCCGGCAGGAGGAACCATCTTCAGTGCAGCTCTTTTGGAGAGGAGAGACAGGTTCGGCTGGTCTTCCAATGCTGTATCTCTGAATATTTCCAATAGGTCTTTTTCTTCTCCTTGGGCATTGAGCATTCTGAACTGCGCGAACAGCCATTGTTGCAGGGCATCAGAGAGTTGCTTGCGCAGTTGCTTGAGTCTGGAAATATTGTTCTGATAGTCTTCGTATTCCGTCTCTAAAGTTGTCTTCTCGGCAAGTGATTTCTTGAGTCGGCGCAGTTCTGCCTTCATGAATTGGCTTTCCTTGGTCATCTCCTGTTCCTCTTCGGCAGAGAGATTACCTTGTTGTCGTCGAAGATTGCGTTGAGCCTTCTTTTCTTTCATCTTTTCCTGAAAACCGGCTATGGCTTGTTGGCGCTGGGAAAGCAGGTCTGCGATGAGTGTCCGGGCCTTCTGCATCCGTTCGTCCTTTTCCAGTCGCAGGATACTTTCGTTGATGCGGGTAATCTCAGCCTCATGGGTCTTGAAATATCCATCAGGCTGCAGGTAGTCGAAAACGGCAGGTACGAAGTCATCCCAGTCGCTTCTGCCTCCTATCTGACCGCTATAGGCAGCCAAGTATCCGCCTTCAACGATGAGTATGCCGAACATTTTTCCCCGGTCGATTTCCTCGCGCCATTCCTTCTTGTTCTCAAGATAGGTCTGCAATTTCTTGCATATCTGTATGCAAAGAGGGTGCGGTTCGTAGTCGAAAGGATTGTTCATCTTTTCGGGAAAGTCAGTTCCTGTAGAGGAAATATGGAAGGGATGTAGTATCATCATTTATTATTTTAGGTGCAAAAGTACATATAATTATTTGTTCCTCCAAAATAAATATTTGAAAAAGTTTGTGTACTTCATCGAAAAGCCTTACTTTTGCAGTCACAAAAAATGAACTGTCACAGAAAAACTGTCGCAAAAGGGATAGACATAAGAGTGTACAGATAATAGAATATGCAGACATAAAAAAGAATAGATGTAAGTATGAATAGAAACAGCAACCTCTTTTATCATCTCGTAGCATTCCTCACCGTAGCAATATGGGGAACCACCTTTGTTTCAACCAAGGTGCTGATGCTGAACGGACTCTCGCCAGCCCAGATCTTTACCATGCGCTTTTCCATCGCATACGTTCTGATGCTGGCTTTCAATCACCGTCGCATCTTTGCCGACTCTTGGAAGGACGAAGCGAAGATGGTGTTGTTAGGCATCACGGGTGGATCACTCTATTTTTTCAGTGAGAATGAGGCGATGAATTTCACCACCACCACCAATACATCCCTTATCGTATGCTCCTGTCCGCTCTTTGCCACCCTGCTGGTAAGGTTGGTATATCGGGATTCAGCCCGCATCAACCTGATACAGATACTTGGTTCTCTTTTGGCTTTTATGGGTATGATCATCGTGGTGCTGAATGGTCGCTTTGTGCTTCATCTCTCTCCTGTGGGCGATGCTCTGGCGTTTACGGCATGTATGTGCTGGGCTATCTATTCCCTGATGATGAAATCGGTGACGGGAAAATATAGTGCTGCCTTTATCACTCGCAAGGTATTCTTCTATGGCGTATTGACGATATTGCCTTATTATCTGATTATACCAGGATTCCCTTCTTGCGAGGTCTTTGCCAAACCTCAGGTGATTGGCAACCTGTTGTTTTTAGGTTGCTTGGCTTCCATGATCTGTTTTCTCACATGGAACTGGTGCATTTCCAAGTTGGGTACGGTAAAGGCCACCAACTGGGTATATTTCAATCCGATCACTACCATGATCTTTGCTTCATGGATATTGGATGAGAAAATCACTCCTTATTTTCTGATAGGTGCCACTTGCATCCTGATAGGCATGTATGTGGCAGACAAAAAAACGGTAGCATAACCTCCAGGAGTTATACTACCGATTCCTTTATTTAGCAGCCAGAACCTCTACTTCTACGAGTGCACCCTTTGGCAACTTCTCTACAGCTACAGCAGAACGTGCTGGGTATGGCTGGCTGAAGAACTCAGCATAAACCTCGTTCATGGCAGCGAAATCATCCATGCTGTTCAGATAAACTGTAGTCTTTACTACATGAGAGAGGTCAGTACCGGCAGCCTTCAGGATGTTCTGGGCATTGGTAAGACTTTGACGGGTCTGCTCCTTGATGCCACCCTCTACGAAATTGCCTGTTGCAGGGTCGATAGGAATCTGACCTGATGCAAATACGAAACCGTTTACTTCGATAGCCTGGCTATATGGACCGATAGCTGCAGGCGCATTGTCTGTGTGAATTGCGTTCATAATCT
>OIZO01001823.1_pt1 | contig 10082 bp, 9 predicted proteins | sample 1588551 | NCBI WGS metagenome assembly OIZO01 (sample SAMN03283271) | human gut metagenome | biome: human-associated habitat; material: feces | host: Homo sapiens | place: Peru | collected 2012 | reverse complement strand
AATTGCAATATATAATGAGAAAAATATATATTATATGCAAAGAACAGAAGACTTTGAAGAAAAATTAAAAAAAGTTTTTGAAGATGAAAAAATAGAAAAATATGGATATAATTTAGCCCAAGACTATATTTTATTAAAACAAATTGGAATAACAATGAAAAATATAGTATATGATGCAAAAATTGCAGCATATATATTAGATCCAACCAGCAAATATGAAATAGATATAATTGTTAGAGATTATTTAGAAATAAATAATGACGAATTATTAGAAGCACAAGGAATACAAGAAAGTAATAAACAAACATCATTATTTGAAAATATAAGTGATGAAAACACAGATAATACTTCAAAAATAAAAGCAGGAATATATGCAAAAGAAATATTTGAATTATCAGAAGTTACAATAAATAAGCTAAAAGAAACAGATTGCTTAGAACTATTTAAAAATATAGATATGCCAACAGTAGAAGTATTAGCTGAAATGCAATGGAATGGTATGTATTTGGATATTGATGAATTAAATAAATATGGTGATCAATTAAAAGAAAGATTAGAAGTATTAACAAAAGAAATATATGAATTATGTGGTGAAGAGTTTAATATAAATTCAACAAAACAGCTTGGAGAAATGTTATTTGAAAAATTAAAATTACCAGTAGTAAAAAAGACTAAGAGTGGATATTCAACAGATGTAGATGTATTAGAAAAATTAGTAGAAGAACATCCTGTAATAGAAAAAATATTAGAATATAGACAATTAATGAAACTAAATTCAACATATGTAGAAGGAATGAAACCATATATAAACCCAAAAACAAAAAGAATACATTCATTTTTCCATCAAACAATAACAGCAACAGGAAGAATAAGTTCAACAGAGCCAAATCTTCAAAATATTCCAACAAGATTTGAATTAGGAAAACAATTAAGAAAAGTATTCAAACCAGCGGAAAATTATATTTATATAGATGCAGATTATTCACAAATTGAATTAAGAGTATTAGCACATATTTCAAATGATGAACATATGGTACAAGCATTTATAAATGGAGAAGATATCCATAGACAAGCAGCTTCAAAGGTGTTTAATACACCAATAGATGAAGTAACAAAAGAACAAAGAAGTAATGCAAAAGCAGTAAACTTTGGAATTGTTTATGGAATAAGCGACTTTGGATTAGGAGAGCAATTGCATATATCAAGAAAAAAAGCAAAACAATATATAGATCAATATTTAGAAATGTATTCAGGAATAAAGAAATTTATGGAAGATATTGTAGAAAGTGCAAAAGAAAAAGGATATGTTGAAACAGAATTTAAAAGAAGAAGATATATACCAGAACTAAAATCAAATAATTATATGGTAAGACAATTTGGACAAAGAGTAGCAATGAATACTCCAATTCAAGGAACGGCAGCAGATATAATGAAAATAGCAATGATTAATGTTATGAAAGAATTAAAATCAAGAAATATGAAATCTAAAATAGTATTACAAGTACATGATGAAATGATGATAGAAACAGCATTAGGAGAAGTTGATGAAGTGAAAGACATTTTAAAGGAAAAAATGGAAAATGCAATAAAATTAAGAGTACCACTTATAGCAGAAGTTTCAGAAGCTACAAATTGGTATGATTGCAAATAGGAAAAAAGGTGGCAGATGTCACCTTTTTTGTATTTGTTCTTAAGAAATACTTGAAAAAAATGCAAAAAAATAGTAAAATATACTACGTAAAGAAAAGAGGAAAATATGTATTTAATTGTAGGATTAGGAAATCCAGAAGAGGAATATAGTAAAACAAGACATAATATGGGATTTAACACAATAAATAAAATTTCACAACAATATAATATTGAGGTAAAACAAAACAAATTTCAAGCATTATATGGAAGTGGAATAATAGAAAATAAAAAAGTTATATTATTAAAACCACAAACATATATGAATTTAAGTGGAAATAGTGTTAAAGAAGTAGTGGATTTTTATAAAATAGAAAAAGAAAAAATTCTAGTAATATATGATGATATGGACATAGAACCAGGAAAAATAAAAATAAGAAAAAAAGGAAGTGCTGGTGGACATAATGGAATGAAAAGCATTATCCAGATGATTGGAACAGAAGAATTTCTAAGAATAAGAGTAGGAATAGGAAGACCAATTCATAAAGGTGATGAAATAAATTATGTAATAGGAGCAATACCAGAAGAAGAATTAAAAAGACTAGATGAAGGAATAGAAAAAGCTCAAAAAGCAGTAGAGGAAATATTAAGAAATGGTGTTGACTCTGCAATGAATAAATACAATTAATTACAGAAATAACAAGGAGAAAAAACAAAATGATAGAAATAATTATCGACAAAAAGGAAGATATAAAAACAATAGCTGTTGTAGAAAATGGAAAATTGATAGAAATATATGAAGAAAATAAAGAAAATAAACATGAAAGAAATGAAGGAAATATATATGCAGGAATAATAAAAGATATAATTCCAGGAATGCAAGCAGCATTTATTGATATAGGTACAGAAAAAAACAGTTTTATACATGTAAAAGATATAGTACCACAAGTTGATGAAAAAATTGAGAAAAAAATTGAACCAAAAATAAAGGAAATTATAAAGACAAACCAGAAATTACTTGTACAAGTTCAAAAAGATAGTAATGATAAAAAAGGTGCAAGAACAACAACACATATCAAACTTACAGGAAAATATGTAATTTTATTACCTAAAACTACTATCGTAACAGTGTCTCAAAAAATACAAGACGAAGCAGAAAAAAATAGATTAATAAAACTTGTAAAAGAAAATTTACCAGAAAATATGGGAGCAATTATAAGAACAGGAGCAGAAAAAAAAGAAGACGATATTATAATTGCAGATTTAAAAAAATTACAAAATCAATGGGAAAAAATATATAAAGATTTTGAAGAATCTGATAATAATCCAAAAATGTTATATAAAAGTCCTAATATAGTAGAAAAAATAATTTTAGATTTGCCAAATGAAAAAATAGAGTCTATAATTTCAAATAACAAAGAAGACGTAGAGGCTTTGAAAAATATAGTAAGCTCGACTGTGAAATTAAATTTCAAAGAAAATACAGATTTATTAGAAGAATACAATTTAAAAGATCAAATAGAGAAAGCAAAACAACGTAAAGTATGGTTAAATTGTGGTGGATTTATAACAATAGATCCAACAGAAGCATTAGTTGCAATAGATGTAAATTCAGGGAAATATACAGGAAAAACATCATTAGAAGAAACAGTTTATAAAGTAAATTATGAAGCAACAATAGAAATTGCAAAACAATTAAGACTAAGAGATATTGGTGGAATAATAATAATTGATTATATAGATATGAAAAATTCAGCCAATAAAGAAAAGATAGAAAAATTATTAAAAGAAACATTGAAACAAGATAGAGCTAAAACGCAAGTTGAAGGATTTACAAAATTAAATTTAATGGAATTAACAAGAAAACATATTTGTGCACATAATAGTTAAAATATATTAGTCAATCATAAGTAATAAGCATTTTAAATTATAAAAATGAAAGGATGTAAAAAGTGAAAGTAGGATTTGTATCACTTGGATGTAGTAAAAATTTAATAGATACTGAAATAGCAATAGGACACTTTAAAGATAATAATTATGAGATAGAAAATGATCCTAATAAAGCAGACATAATAGTTATAAATACATGTGGATTTATAGCATCAGCAAAAGAAGAAGCAATAAATACGATATTAGAGATGGCAGAATATAAAAAGAAAAAATGTAAATACCTAATTGCAATGGGATGTTTAGTACAAAGATATTATGATGATTTATTAAAATCATTGCCAGAAGTAGATTTATTTATAAAAATAGATGAATATGGTGATATGTGGAAAAAAATCCAAGACTTAGTAGAAAATAACAAAGTAGAAAAAAGTATAACAAAAACAGTAACAAAAGTATCTGAAATTGAACAATTACCAATGCCTAAATTTGATGAATTTTATGATAGAGTTATAACAACTGGAAAAAATTATGCATATTTAAAAATTGGAGAAGGTTGTAGTAATATGTGTACATATTGTGCTATTCCATATATTAGAGGAAAATTTATAAGTAGAAAAATAGAAGAAATATTAGATGAAGCAAAAATGTTAGCATCTAAAGGAATAAAAGAATTAATAGTTATAGCACAAGATACAACGAAATATGGTGTTGACATATATGGTAAGCCCAAACTTGCAGAATTATTACAAAAATTATCAGAAATAGATGGAATAAAATGGATTAGATTTTTATATTCATATCCAGAAGGAATAACAGATGAACTTATAGAACTAGTGAAAAATAATGATAAAATATGTAAATATTTTGATATTCCAATACAACATATCTCAAATAAAATTTTAAAAAGAATGAATAGGAAAACAAACAAAGAGCAAATTGAAAGTATAATATCAAATATCAGAAAACAAATTCCAAATGTTGTATTAAGAACAAGTCTAATAGTTGGATTTCCAGGTGAAACAGATGATGATTTTAGAGAATTAGAAGAATTTGTTAAAAAAACAAAATTTGATAAATTAGGAACATTTATGTATTCAAAAGAAGAAGGAACACCTGCTGCAAAGCTTCCTGAACAAATACATGGAAATACTAAAAAATCAAGATATAATAAAATAATGGAAATACAACAAAAAATATCAAATGAAAACTTAAAAAGAAGAATCGGACAAATTGTTGAGGTATTAATTGAAGATATTTCATTTGATGGAAAATATTTGATTGGAAGAACATCACAAGATGTTCCAGAAGAAGATGGAATTATTTATGTTGAAAACAATAATTTTGAAAGTAAAGTAAATAAATTTGTTAAAGTAATTATAACTGAAGTAAAAGAATATGATTTGATTGGAAAAATCATAGATTAATTAGTATTAGGAGTGAAATATATGGAAAAAGATGAAATCGATTTAAATTTCGAGAAAAAGTTAAATGATGTATCTGAAAGTGTAAAACAAACTATACAAGAAAATGATAAGAAATTAATTGAAACTAGATATTATAAAGAATTTGTATTAAATACAAAACACGGTCAATTAGTTCTTAATGATGTATTTATCACATTAGAAAGAAATAAAGAAGGAGATATGGAATATCACTTTAGATGGGCAAAAGAAAATGAACAGGGAGAAATGACTATTGAAGAAAAAATTATGGCAGATAAAGATGGAAATGTTTATTCAATAGAAGCTCTAAGAGAATATTTTGAAAATACAACATTAGATATGGATACAGTGCTTTCAAAAAATGACAAAGAAAGAGGAAGACTTCGTGCAATTGCAGAAGAAAAAGAAGAAAATAAAAAAGATAAAGAAGAAGAAACAAAAGCTTCTCAGAATGAAGAACAAGAAGAAAAGAAAGCTAAAGAAGACCTAAAGAAAGATGATAAAGATATAGAAATTAGTAAATTTAGAAAAATTAAGGATAATCATTTACAAGAAAGAATGCCAAATGTATTTGATAATAATTCAGAATATGCAATTGCATATTCTGCAACACTTGGAAGTTTTGTAGTATTAGAAGCGAGAGAAGAAATTGACGAAAAAGGTGAATTAAGAAAAAATTGGAAGGTAAATGAAAATGTTCAAACAGCAGGAGCAAATTATCGTTCAATAATAAGTATTAGTGAAAATGGAGACAAAGTAGAAAGAAAGGTTCCATATGCATTATTAAGAACAAATAAAGCAGATAAAGAAATAGCAATAACATTAGAAGCTCAAAATTATGGTGAATTAGATATTGAAACAGTTGATGTAATGCCATGCCAAGAAAGAATTTCAAGACAAGTAAGAACACAAGGAGATGGCATTGAAAAACAAGAAACACTTGAAACAAGAAGAGAATTTGAAAAAGCTGGTACTCAAGATGGAGTAAATAAGAAAGCTCATGAAATTGCACATGGATTTGAAAATGCAGAAGAAGATCAAAAAGAAGATGGTGAAGCAATAGATCCAAGTATGATTGATGCAAATACACCAATTCCTGATTCAGATATGACATGGGGAGAACTTTCAGAAGAAACTGGAGAAAATATATTAAAATTAGTAGAAAGATATAATAGAGAAAAAGCTGAAATACAGGAAAAAGGAGAAAAGCCGGAATCTGAAAATATAATTCAAACAATTTTATATGATTATAAAAACGTTAACCGTGAACATAATTTTAATTAAAGAGGAGAAAAATGTATATGTTGATAGAAACACTAATATTTTCAATTATAGCATTTGTTTTGTTTGTATATATTTTTTACAGGCTAATAAAAGAAAATGATACCAAATATGTACCAATACTTGCTATAGAAGCACTTCGGAATAGCAATAAAATTTATAATGGTATATAATGATACACAAAAGATAAATATTTTTATTGAGTTAATAGTATACTTTTTATCAATAATTGTACCAATAGGAATTATATTATTAAAAACAGTTACTGGAAATATTTCAGAAATGTTATATGTAAATATTGTGAGATTATATTTAATAATTGGAAATACAAAACATGCAAAAAAAATGCTTATAGAAATAGTAACTAAAAATCCTGAAAGTTATAATGGACATAAATTACTTGCGATGTTGTATGAAAAAGAAGGTGGACAAAGAAAAGCTGTTGATGAATATGCACAAGTAATAAGTATTAATCCACAAGAATATGGAGCATATTTTAAAGTTGCAACATTATTAACAGATTTAGACAAGAAAGATGAAGCGATAGATATATTGACAAATCTGTTGAGTAAAAGACCAGATTATCCAGAAGCAACAATTGCATTAGGAGATTTATTAATAGAAAAAGAAGATTATAAAGAAGCAGCAAATTATTATAATGAAGCATTAAAATATAATCCGACAAGTTTTGAATTAAACTATAATTTAGGAATTGTTTATACAATGTTAAATGATTTCGCAAGTGCAAAATTGTATTATGAAAAAGCATCAGAGCTAAATACAATAATATGTAATACTAGATATAGCTTAGCAGAAATTGCAATAATGTATAAAGAATTAGAAGAAGCGGAAAATTATTTATTACAAATAGTTGATGATGAAGAATTAGGCGCAGATGCATATTTAGAATTAGCTAAAATTTATATATTAAAAAATGATAAGGAAAAAGCTATACAATATGCGAATGTTGCTATACAAGATTCGCCAAGAAGAATTGTTGATAAGATTAGAAAAGATACAACATTTGCAATAATAATAGCTAAATTATCAATACCATTTAACTTGGATTTTGAGGAAGAAAAAGAAAGAAAATTAACTAAAAAAGAATTAATGGCAAAACAACATTTGGAAGAAATGGTAGAAATAACTAAAAAAATAGGTTTTGCTGATTTAAAAGTTGAAAAGAAAAATCTCAAAACAAAGATTGAAAAATCACAAGAAATAGAAAAAGAAAATTAAAATTCATAAAAAGATTCAAATTAAATATAATATATAATATAAATTTAATTTGGAGGGATTATGAAAAATAAATTAGCCATAATAGGTGGAGATTTAAGAATTGCAAAATTAGCAATAATGCTTGCTAATGATGGAAATGAAGTATATGTATATGGTTTAGAAAAATCTGAAGAAATAAAAAAGCAAAAAAATATTATTCAATGTGATACAATAAGAAAAGCAATTGATAATGTAGAAATAGTAATTGGGCCGATACCATTTTCAAGTAATGGAAATACAATAAATATGCCATTTAGTGATAAAGAAATTACTATTAGAGAAATGATGCATAATATAAATGCAAAAGTTCTTATAGCAGGAGCTATTTCACCAGAAGTATATGAAATGGCAAATGATGAATATATAGAGATTATTGATATAATGAAAAGAGAAGAATTAGCAGTATTAAATACAATTGCAACAGCAGAAGGAACAATTCAAGTAGCAATAGAAAATACAAATAGAATTTTACATGGAAGTGAAGTTTTAATATTAGGATTTGGAAGAATAGGAAAAGTTTTAGCAAGAAAGTTAGCAGGACTTTCAGTAAAAGTAACATGTGCTGCAAGAAAAGACGAAGATTTAGCATGGATAGAAGCATATGGACATAAATCATTAAATATTAATAATTTAGGTGAAAATTTAAGACCATTTGATATAATAATAAATACAGTTCCACATATTGTTCTAACAGAACAAAAATTAGAATATGTAAAAAAAGAAACATTGTTAATAGATTTAGCTTCAAATCCAGGTGGAATTGATAAAAAAGCAATTAAAGATAGAAATTTGAAATTTGTTTGGGCATTATCATTACCAGGAAAAGTGGCACCAACAACATCAGCAGAATTTATAAAAAATACAATATATAATATATTAAGAGAAATATATAAAGTTTAAAAGAAGCAAAAGAAAGGAGAGTGTTAATCTAAAAAGATTAACATTATAAAAAATATGGAAATATATCAAGCAATAGTTTTAGGAATAGTTCAAGGATTAACAGAACTATTACCAGTATCAAGTTCAGCACATTTAAAATTAATACCATGGATGTTTAATTGGAACATTCCAGAAAGTTTTGATGTAGCATTACATTTAGGAACATTATTAGCAATAACATTATTTTTCTTTAAAGATTGGTTAGGTCTAATAAAAGGTGGATATGATCAAGTTGTAAAAAAGAAAAAATCAACAGAAGGTAAAATCTTCTGGTACATAGTAGCAGTAACAATTCCAACAGGAATTTTAAGTTTAGTATTAGACAAATTCTCAGGATATATTTGTGACAAATTTAACATAGAATCAATAATGATTGCAATTGCATTAATAGTATTAGGAATTGTACTTTATATTGTTGATAAAAAAGCACCATCAGAAACAAAATATGAAGATATGACATTTAAACAATCATTTTTAATAGGACTATCACAAGCAATAGCAGCAGCATTCCCAGGAACATCAAGATCTGGTATAACAATGACTGTTGCAAGAGCTTTAAAAATAGACAGAGAAAGTGCAGCAAAATATTCATTTTTATTATCAACACCAATAGTATTAGCAGCAGTACTTGTAAGTATAAAAGACTTTGAATTTACACTTGCATTCTTTATGGGAGTATTATTCAGTTTCTTAGTAGGAATAATTGTAATTAAATTTTTATTAAACTACTTGAAAAAAGGAAGCTTCAAAGGATTTGCTATATATAGAGTAATACTTGGAATAATAGTAATTGCTATGACAATTATGAGATAAAATTTGTAAAAGAGGCACAAAAGTGCTTCTTTTTTCATAATATAAAACATAGGAGGAGAATCAATTATGTTTTGTAGAAGATGTTATAGAAATAGAAGATATTACAAAAATAGTTCTCAAAATGAAATTAATTTTGAACAATTAAAAAATATGGTATCTAAAGGAGCAATTCTAATAGATGTAAGAAGTCCACAAGAATTTAAGGAAGGACATTTACCAGGAGCAATAAATATACCTGAATATGAGATAAAAAATATAAAAAATGAAATGCCAAAATTAAATCAACAAATAGTTGTATATTGTCAATATGGTGGAAGAAGTAGAGAAGCATATAATATGTTAAAAAAAATAGGATATACAAATGTATATTCATTAAAAGGTGGATTAGAAATGATTTAAAATATATTCGAAAAAAATATAAAAAAAGGTTGATATTTTAAAAAAAATAAAGTAAAATCTATAAAGAATGTTCATACAACAAATTATTATAAATAAAGTGAAAGGAATGCTAAAAATGAAAAAAGTAAAAATATTAACAATTGCATTAGCAATACTATTAGTAACATTGATTGCGTTTGGAGGAATATATGTTCAAACACAAAATAGAATGGAAAACAAAGTTAAAGATTACGAACTAGGAAGAGAATTAAATAGCCAAAGAGTTATAGAACTAAAAATAAAAGAAACTTCAGATGATACTTCAAGTGATGATTCTGAAGAAGAAAAAGATGCAAGTTCAGAAGAAGGTTCATTAGATGAAACAAATACTAATAATACACAAGAAACAGAAGAGTCTGAAGAAAAAACAACAGA
>OIZO01001821.1_pt1 | contig 10084 bp, 6 predicted proteins | sample 1588551 | NCBI WGS metagenome assembly OIZO01 (sample SAMN03283271) | human gut metagenome | biome: human-associated habitat; material: feces | host: Homo sapiens | place: Peru | collected 2012 | reverse complement strand
TAAACTATGTAAAGGGAACACTTGCGATTGCACATAACGGAAATTTAGTAAATGCGATCGAGTTGAGAGAAGAACTCAGCCAGACAGGTGCTATTTTCCAGACAACAATAGACTCAGAAGTAATCGCATATCTTATTGCAAGAGAACGTCTTCATACACCGACAGCAGAAGAAGCTGTAAAGTGTGCAATGCAGAAGATCAAGGGTGCGTACGCACTTGTTGTGAGCAGCCCGAGAAAAATGATTGGCGCAAGAGATCCATTCGGACTCAAGCCACTGTGCATCGGAAAACGTGACAACACATATTTCCTTGCCTCTGAGAGCTGTGCGATCGCAGCTGTAGATGGTGAGTTTGTAAGAGATGTTCTTCCGGGAGAGATCGTAACAATTACAAGAAAACATGGAATTCAGTCAGATACGAGTATGGTGATCGATTCGGAAAAACAGGCAAGATGTATTTTCGAGTATATTTATTTTGCAAGAACAGACAGTACGATCGATGGTGTAGGCGTATACCATTCCAGAATTCTGGCAGGAAAAGCACTTGCGGAATCTTATCCGGTAGACGCTGATCTTGTTGTAGGAGTTCCGGATTCCGGTCTGGTAGCAGCGAAGGGATATTCTGAGCAGTCAGGAATTCCTTATGGAATGGCATTCCACAAGAACAGTTATGTGGGAAGAACATTTATCAAACCAAAACAGAGCGAACGTGTTTCCAGTGTAAAGATCAAACTGAATGTAATTCCGGAAGTTGTAAAGGGAAAACGAATCGTAATGGTAGATGATTCCATCGTGCGTGGAACAACTTGTGCAAATATCATTAAGATGCTGAAAAAAGCCGGAGCAAAAGAGGTACATGTACGTATCAGTTCTCCACCGTTCTTACATCCATGCTTCTTTGGAACGGATGTTCCGTCAAATGAGCAGCTGATCGCACATACTCACACACAGGAAGAGATCCGTCAGCTGATCGGTGCGGATTCTCTTGGATATATGGAGATTGAGAAGCTGAAAGACATGGTTGGAGATCTCAAATATTGTGATGCCTGCTTTACAGGAAAGTATCCGATGGAAGTTCCGGAAGAGGATATCAGTCAGGCATTTGAACAAAATTGATTTTGAAGATTCAGTTTATGTGTTATAATAGATGAAGTTATTCGATAAATAGATGAGAAACAAGGAGAAAAGAATTATGAGTAATGATCGTTATGTAAGCCCGCTTTCAGAGCGTTATGCAAGCCGCGAGATGCAGTATATCTTCTCACCGGACAAGAAGTTCAGAACATGGAGAAGACTTTGGATCGCACTGGCAGAGACTGAGAAGGAGCTTGGACTCAACATCACAGATGAGCAGATCGAAGAGATGAAGAGCCATGCAGATGACATTAATTTTGAGGTGGCTAAGGAACGTGAGAAGGTTGTACGTCATGATGTTATGTCTCATGTTTATGCATATGGTGTTCAGTGTCCGAAAGCAAAAGGAATCATCCATCTTGGAGCTACATCCTGTTATGTAGGAGATAATACAGATATTATTATTATGGCAGAAGCACTGAAACTGGTTCGCACAAAGCTTGTGAATGTAATTGCAGAGCTTGCGAAGTTTGCAGAGGAGCAGAAGAACCAGCCGACACTTGCTTTCACACATTTCCAGCCGGCACAGCCGACAACTGTTGGAAAGAGAGCAACTCTCTGGATGCAGGAATTTGAGATGGATCTTGAGGATCTGGAATATGTACTTGGAAGCCTGAAGCTGCTTGGATCTAAAGGAACAACAGGAACACAGGCGAGTTTCCTTGAGCTGTTCGACGGAGATCAGGAGACAATTGATAAGATCGATCCAATGATCGCTGAAAAGATGGGATTCAAGGCATGCTATCCTGTATCCGGACAGACTTATTCTAGAAAGGTAGATACAAGAGTACTGAATGTACTGGCAGGAATTGCTGCAAGTGCTCATAAGTTCTCTAATGATATCCGTCTGCTTCAGCATTTGAAAGAAATTGAAGAACCATTTGAGAAGACACAGATCGGATCTTCTGCAATGGCTTATAAGAGAAACCCGATGAGAAGTGAGAGAATTGCTTCCCTTTCAAGATATGTGATGATCGATGCACTGAATCCGGCAATCACATCTGCAACACAGTGGTTTGAGAGAACACTTGATGATTCCGCTAACAAACGTCTGAGCGTTCCGGAAGGATTCCTTGCAATCGACGGAATTCTTGATCTTTGCCTGAATGTTGTAGACGGACTGGTTGTATACCCGAAAGTAATCGAGAAGCGTCTGATGTCCGAGCTTCCATTTATGGCAACAGAGAATATCATGATGGATGCTGTTAAGGCCGGTGGAGACCGTCAGGAGCTGCACGAAAGAATCCGTGAGCTTTCTATGGAAGCAGGAAGAAATGTAAAAGAGAAGGGACTTGACAATAACCTTCTTGAACTGATCGCAGCAGATCCGGCATTTAACCTGACTTTAGAGGATCTTCAGAAGACAATGAAACCAGAGAAATATGTTGGACGTGCAAGTGAGCAGGTTGATGCTTATCTTAAGAACGTGATCCGTCCACTGCTTGAAAAGAATAAAGAAATCCTTGGCGTGAAGGCTGAAATTAACGTATAGAATCCTTGGAATCTATCAGGATAAAGCAGAAAAATCAAAGGGATGTTGCATTTGGTTGCAACATCCTTTTTCCTTTGATAAACTAAAAATATTTCGTGTATTAAAATGTGGGGAAAGAGAAAGGAATAAGAGAATATGGATATAGGATTGAATTGGAGTGAATGGTATCAGGAAGAAGTACGAAAACCATATGTCAGAACAGGAGTGACTTTATTAAGTGGTGCGCTGATTCTGATGTCTGCACAGGAAATCGTTTCATTATACTCAGAAAAGAATCTGCTTCCTGAAATAGCAGTCTGCGCGACAACAGAAGATATCAATGTGTCAGGAAATGATCTGCCGGAAAAAGTAACAATAACAAAACAGATAAAAGAACCGGAAAAAATGGATGAGCGTTCTGTCTTATCGGCGGAAGATATCCAGGCGGATGTTATCCGGGCAGCTGCTGTTCCGGCAGAAAGTTTAGTGGAAGAACCTATAGTAGAAGAACCTATAGTAGAAGAAATTGCGGTAAAAGAACCTATGGCAGAAGAGATTGCGGCAGAAGAACCGGATGAAGAAGAGCCGATAGCAGTGGGGAATACAGATACCGGATATCTTATTAATGCGGAAGGTATGATCTGTGGACTTTCAGGCAGTAAAGAAGTGATAAAGGATGGAGTATTGTGCTTTCCGGAAGAAGGATGTTCAGGAATTGTGGCAGGAGCACTGGCAGCTTTGGGTTCTCAGGTAGAAGAGATTGAAATTCCGGCGAATATAACAGAGATTCAGCCGGGAGCGTTTGTGGGGCTGAGTAACTTGGGATGGATAGAAGCAGATGAGGCGAATCCAGCCTATGTTACGGTAGATGGTGTACTTTACACGGCAGATGGTACGGTTCTTCTTGCGTTTCCGGCAGCGTGGACAGGAACCTTTCAGGTGTCGGAAAGTGTGAAAAGTTTTGCGGAAGGTGCGTTTGATGGAACAAATCTGGAATGTATTGATGCAAGATCCTGTACACTTGAACAGACAGGAAGTATTCCTGAAACGGTGAAACTTTTGGAGTAAAAGAAAAACATTGATTTTGTTTGTTGAAGAATCTGAGGACTTGCGCTATAATATGACGAGATATGAACAATAACAAACAGGAATTGGAGAAGATAGAATGAGTAAGAAAGTAAGAACAAGATTTGCACCAAGCCCGACAGGAAGAATGCATGTGGGTAACTTAAGAACAGCACTTTACGCGTATCTGATCGCAAAGCATGAAGGGGGAGATTTCCTTCTTCGTGTAGAGGACACAGACCAGGAACGTTTTGTGGAAGGTGCACTTGATATTATTTACAGAACAATGGAGAAAACAGGTCTCATCCATGATGAAGGACCGGATAAAGATGCCGGATATGGACCGTATGTACAGAGTGAGCGTAATGCATCAGGACTTTATCTTAAATATGCAAAGCAGCTTGTAGAGCAGGGAGACGCTTATTACTGTTTCTGTGACAAAGAGCGTCTGGAGTCTTTAAAGACACAGGTTTCCGAAAGTGGAGTAGAGATTTCTGTTTATGATAAGCACTGCTTAAGTCTGAGCAAGGAAGAAGTAGAGGCGAATCTGGCAGCAGGTAAGCCATGGGTTATCCGTCTGAATGTACCGAATGAAGGTGAGACAACATTCCATGATGAGATCTACGGAGATATCACAGTTCCGAATGCAGAGCTTGACGATATGATCCTGATCAAATCTGATGGATTCCCGACATATAATTTTGCAAATGTAATTGACGATCATCTGATGGAGATTTCACATGTTGTTCGTGGAAATGAGTATTTATCTTCAGCACCGAAGTACAATCGTCTTTACGAGGCATTTGGCTGGGAGGTACCGGTTTACGTACACTGTCCGCTAATCACAGATGAGAATCATAAAAAGCTGAGCAAGAGATGTGGACATTCTTCTTATGAAGACCTGATCGAGCAGGGATATGTTTCAGAGGCAGTTGTGAATTATGTTGCACTGCTTGGATGGTGCCCGACAGACAACAGAGAGATTTTCTCACTGGAAGAGCTTGTTGAGGCATTTGATTATCATCATATGAGTAAATCTCCGGCTGTGTTTGATACAGTGAAATTAAAATGGATGAACGGAGAATATCTCAAGGCAATGGATTTTGATAAGTTCTATGCACTTGCAGAGCCATACCTGAAAGAGGCAGTAACAAAGGACTATGATCTGAAGAAGATTGCAGCACTCGTGAAGACAAGAATTGAGATCCTTCCGGAGATCAAAGAGCAGGTTGATTTCTTTGAAGAACTTCCGGATTATGATATCGCGCTTTATACACATAAGAAGATGAAGACAGATGCGGAGAAGTCACTCGCACTTCTGAATGAGGTACTTCCGGTTCTCGAAGCACAGGATGACTTTAGCAATGATGCATTGTTTGAGACATTGAAAGCATTTGCAACAGAAAAAGGATACAAAGTAGGTTATGTAATGTGGCCGCTTCGTACAGCAGTTTCCGGAAAACAGAATACTCCGGGTGGAGCAACAGAACTGATGGAAGTACTCGGAAAAGATGAATCTCTTAGAAGAATCCGTCTTGGAATCGAGAAACTTCAGTAAGGACAGCGAAAAGAGGTAGAATGGGATTTAATGAAGCACAGACGCAGGCGATCCAGCACACAGACGGCCCATGTCTTGTACTGGCAGGCCCGGGATCGGGGAAGACGCTTACGATTGTAAACAGAGTAAAATACCTTATAGAGAAACAGAAAGTAAGACCAGAAGAAATTCTGGTCGTTACTTTTACAAGATTTGCAGCGGCGGAGATGAAATCCCGCCTCTGTTTGGTTATGGGCAAAAGAGATCTTCCGGTTACAGTGGGTACATTTCATGGAATCTATTATGGAATCCTGAAATGGGCTTATCGGATGAATCAGGAAAATATTCTTTCGGAGACGGAAAAATATCAGATTTTACGTGGCGTGATTAACAAGGAAAGAATGGAGATCTTTGATGAAGAAGATTTTATTCAGGATATTGCGGCAGAAATTGGAAAAGTGAAGAATAATCGGATTCAGCTGGAAGAATTTGTATCAGAAAAGTGTAGTGCGGATGCTTTTCGCAATATTTACCGTAATTATGAACAGCATAGAAAAGAACTGAAAAAGATTGATTTTGATGATATGTTGGTACTTTGTTATGAATTGTTCCGATCAAGACCAGATGTACTTGCACAGTGGCAGAAGAAATTCAGATATGTTCTGATCGATGAATTTCAGGACATTAACCGCATTCAGTATGATGTGATCCGTATGCTGGTCCAGCCGGAAAATAATTTGTTCGTAGTGGGGGATGACGATCAGGCAATCTACGGATTTCGTGGAGCTGATTCAGAATTGATGCTTGGATTTGGAAAGGATTTCCCTGATGCAAAACAAATTCTGCTTGGAATGAATTACCGTTCGACAGCAAATATCGTACAGAATTCTTTGAAACTCATTGAAAATAATGTGGAGAGATACAGTAAAAAACTGGAAGCAAACCGTGAAGGCGGTTCCTGCCTTCATATTCAGGAAGTGAAAGATCCGGTGGAAGAGGCAGAATATGTTCTTGAAGAGATACAGAAATGTAAGGAGAATGGCATAAAAGAAGAGGAGATTGCGATTCTGTTCCGGGTTCATACAGATGCGAGAGCAGTGGTAGAAGCAATGGTGGAACGGAAGATCCCGTTTCAGATGAAAGAGCATCTTCCGAATATCTATGAACATTTTATAGCAAAGGATATTATGGCATATTTCCGTCTGGCAACAGGAAAGCGGCGCAGACAGGATTTCTTACAGGTGATGAACCGGCCAAAGCGATATCTTGGAAGAGACAGCGTGTCAGGAAGTCAGGTTTCTTTTGAAGACATGCGGAAGTTCTATTGTGATAAAGACTGGATGATCGACCGGATTGATCAGTTTGAGTGGGATGTTAAGATGCTTATGAAGATGGCTCCGTATGCAGCAATCCAGTATATCAGAAAAAGGATTGGTTATGACGATTTTCTGAAAGAGTATGCATTTACACATCAGATAAACAGATCTGATCTGAATGAAGTACTGGCAGAGATCGAAGAGGCGGCGAAAGCATTTTCAAGTGTTGAAGAATGGTTTGCACATGTAGAAGAATATACGGAGACTTTGAAAGCGAAGGAAAAGGAAAGAAACAGACCACGTCCGGGTGTCCGGCTGATGACGATACATGCTTCCAAAGGGCTGGAATTCAAGCAGGTATTCCTGATTGCGGCGAATGAAGGAAGAATTCCGTATCAGAAGGCAAAGACAGACAAGGAGATCGAAGAAGAGAGAAGATTATTCTATGTGGCAATGACAAGGGCAAAAGATTTTTTGAAGATCTGTTATGTGAAAATAAAAAACGGGAAAGAAGTTACTCCCTCCCGTTTTGTAGACGAACTATTGAAAAGCTGACCGGATGTCAGTCCACTTTGCTGACATTCTCAAGACTTAGTCCTCCAGGTCATCTAATGCATCAAGATCGATATCGCCGAAATCCTGTGTATCCAGCCATTCGTTGAATATAGCGGAAACACGGTCGAATTCTTCATCTTCTTCGATGTTCTCAAGTCCAGGTTCTTCCTCTTCTCCGTTATCAATGAAACGATAAAGATAAATCTGACCGTCTGTGTTATCACCGTTTTCATCCAGTGGAAGAAGTGCAATATACTCCTTTTCATCTGCTTCAAAAATATTGAGAACAGCGCATTCAAGTTCCTCATTATTCTCCAGTGTCAAAGTGACTGTGAGGGATTCGTTTTCGTTCATAATCTTCTCCTTTGAATCTGTGTTGTATTTCATTCCGTATTGACCAGCCAGGTGCTCAAAACGAAAATGATCAGCTATCTTGATGGTAACAAAAAGGGGAGAAAAAAGCAAGATAAGATTGACTTTCGGGTTAAACAAGGTAGAATAAAAGTGTTACTGATAGAAGTGAAAGGATAATAGACAATATGAAGAAAAAATGGATACTGTGCATGGTGGCAGTTTTGTGTATAGCGGCAGCACTACTTGGATGTGGAAAGAAAAATGTTGGAACACCGGAAGACAATGCAGTAGTAGAAGAGGATGATAAAAAAAATGATGATACAGAGGAAGGTGGCAGACTGTTTGGATTTAGTGGGATCGATATGTCGAATCCTTTTTATGACACATTAAAAAATTCTGTCCAGACAGCATTGGAGGCTCAAGGTGACCGTCTGATGGTCCGTGATCCGGCATCAGATGCTGATTTGCAGAATGAACAGATTCAGGAGTTGATCAACGAAGGGGTACAGGCAGTATTTCTTTGTCCGGTAGACTGGGAGAAAATCACTCCCGCACTTGAAGCCTTAAAAGAGGCAGATATTCCGGTAATCAATCTTGATACAGAAGTAAAAGAGACAAGTCTTGTATCCGCATTTGTGGGGTCAGATAATGAGAATGCGGGATATGTGTGCGGACAGGATCTTCTGGTCCAGAAACCAGATGGCGGTAAAATTGTGATTGTAGAAAGTCCTGGGGTAAATTCAGTGAATGAAAGAATTACCGGATTCGAAGAGGCTGTAACAAACAGTGGATTTGAAGTGGTAAAGAGAATTGAAGCATTGGGAGACAGCAGCAATGTGAAAGACGAGATGACACAGGTTCTGAGCGAAAACAGCGAGATTGATGCTGTAATGTGTGGTAGTGATCCTATGGCAGAACAGGTGATGGCAGCGATCACAGAAGCGCAGAGAACGAATATCTGTGTGTACAGTGTGGATGGTTCCCCGGTGACAAAAACAGCACTGATGAATGGCACTGGAGGAATGACTGGGATTGGAGCACAGTCCCCAATCAATATGGGAAAGACAGCAGTAAAGGTAGCGACAGCATTACTGGCAGGCAAGGATTATGAGAAAGAAAATTATGAGGAAACTTTCTTTATAAATCGTGATAATGTTGAAATGTACGGAACAGATGGATGGCAGTAATTTATTGATTGCTCAAGAAAGGGGTTAACTATGAGGAAGATAAAGGGGAGTCCGCAGCCATTTGGAGTGGATATCAAAGGCAAAAATATAAACTTTGCAGTTCAGGTAGCAAAAGGGAAGAACTGTGAACTTCTACTGTATAAGAGAGGAAAAGAAGTTCCGGAATATCAGTTTGACATGCCAGAGGAAGAAGGCGTTGGAGAAGTACGTTTCTTAGCTGTTGAAGGACTGAAAGCAGATCGGTATGAATACAATTTTCTGATCGATGGGAAAGTATGTGTGGATCCATATGTAAAAGAGCTTGCGGGAAAAGAGAAGTTTGGTGTAGAACGGAAACTTCAGGAACATCAGATCCGTGGGAAAATTGTTTCAATGGAGGAATATGACTGGCAGGAAGATCAGCGCTTACATCTTCCATGGGAAGATGTAGTGGCTTATGGTTTACATGTGCGTGGATTTACCAGACATTCTTCTTCAAAAGTGGTGCATAAAGGAACATTCCAGGGAGTTGTTGAAAAACTGGATTATTTAAAAGAACTTGGAGTCAACCAGATCCAGTGTATGCCAGTCTATGAATTTGAAGAGTGCGGAAAAACAAAAGTGAATTACTGGGGATATGGTAAAGGTTTTTATTTTGCACCTAAAAAAGCATATGCATCCGGGAAAAGCGCAGTTCGTGAGTTGAAAGATATGGTGCGTGCATGCCATAGCCAGGGCATAGAAGTTGTACTGGAGATGCCATTTGTTCCGGGAATATCAGCAAATTATGTAACGGAATGTCTGCGCTTCTATATGCTGGAGTATCATGTGGATGGATTTGTTCTGAATCCTTATAACGTACCGTGGGAGCAGCTGATAGAAGATCCGTTTTTGAAAGATATCAAGTTGATGCAGAAAGATGATGGTTTCCAGAATGTGATGCGTCGCTTCTTAAAAGGTGACGAGAATATGGTCAATGATGTCATCTGGGCATTGAAAAATCGTTCATCGGAAAATGGAAAATGCAATTATATTACAACACAGACAGGATTTACGTTATGGGATTTAGTGTCTTATGATTGTAAGCATAATGAAGAAAACGGTGAGAAGAACCTGGATGGACCAGATTATAATTACAGTTGGAACTGCGGAGCTGAAGGACCGAGCAGAAAACGCGCAGTTGTCAATCTTAGAAAGAATCAGGTGAAGAATGCATTAGAACTCCTGTTGACGGCTCAGGGAACTCCATGCCTCCTTGCAGGAGATGAATTTTGTAATTCGCAGAGAGGAAATAACAATGCATATTGTCAGGATAACGAGACAGGATGGGTGAACTGGACACAGTTGAAGAAAGATGACTGGCTGTTTCAGTATACAAAGAAACTGATCGGGCTGAGAAAAGAACATCGTTGTCTCCACCAGAGTACAGCACTATCCGGAATGGATACCACGAGATGTGGCATACCGGACGTATCTTATCATGGAGA
>OIZO01001820.1_pt1 | contig 10085 bp, 9 predicted proteins | sample 1588551 | NCBI WGS metagenome assembly OIZO01 (sample SAMN03283271) | human gut metagenome | biome: human-associated habitat; material: feces | host: Homo sapiens | place: Peru | collected 2012 | reverse complement strand
GATGCAGATATGGCAGAAAAGGCAGAGCAGGCAATGAACTCTCTGGATGCTGCAATCTACGGAGATCGTACAGAATGGATTCGGAGAGCGGATGAAGCACTTGCAGAATTTGATCGGCAGGCTCATTAAGAATAAGATTAAGAATAAGGGAGGAGGGTTTTCATGGCAAACTTGCAGGAATATAAATGTCCTTGTTGTGGTGGCGCGATAGCCTTTGACAGTACGATTCAGAAGATGAAGTGTCCATATTGTGACACCGAGTTCGAAATGGATGCACTGAAGGGGTATGACGACGAACTACAGGAAGAACAGACAGATAGTATGGAGTGGGAAACCAATGCCGGTGGAGAATGGCAGGAAGGTGAAACCGAAGGATTACGTACTTATGTATGTAAGTCTTGTGGAGGAGAGATTGTGGGAGATGCCAATATGGCAGCGACCTCTTGTCCATTCTGTGACAATCCGATTGTCATGATGGGACAGTTCTCAGGAGCATTAAAGCCGGATTTGGTAATACCGTTTAAGTTGGACAAAAAAGCGGCAAAAGAAGGATTGATGAAGCATTTAACCGGAAAGCGTCTTTTGCCGAAGATCTTCAAGGATCAGAATCATATTGATGAGATCAAAGGAGTCTATGTTCCATTCTGGCTTTTTGATACCGATGTAGATGCCAATGTGCGTTACCGGGCAACCAAGATTCGTGTATGGAGTGACAGTGATTACGATTATACGGAAACCAGCTACTTTATGGTACACAGAGGAGGTAATGTTGGCTTTGAAAATGTTCCGGTAGATGGTTCGTCTAAAATGGCGGATGATCTGATGGAATCCATTGAACCATACAACTGTGCGGAAGCAGTGGATTTCCAGACTGCTTACCTTGCCGGATATTTGGCAGATAAATATGATGTGACAGCGGAAGAGAGTATCGAACGGGCGAATGCACGTGTGAAGCGTTCAACTGAGGAGGCTTTTGCTGAAACCGTTCAGGGATATAACAGTGTCACAGCAGAAAATAGTAGTGTACAGTTTCATAATGGAAAAGCGAAGTATGCATTATATCCAGTATGGCTTTTGAATACGACATGGAATGGAAACAAATACACATTTGCAATGAATGGACAGACCGGAAAATTCGTCGGAGATTTGCCTGTTGATAAGGCAGCAGCAACTCGCTGGACAGCGATTCTGGCGGTAGCATTCACAGCAGTAACCTATGGTGCGGCGACGCTTCTGCACTTTATTGGACTATTTTAGGGGGTGACGGAATGAAAAAGAAAATGATATCGTTTTTACTTATTCTCATCCTTTGTCTTGGTATGACAATTCCGGCATATGCAGAGGATTCCGAAGGCTTTGCGGATGAATATTACCGGGTGCAGGATCAGGCCGATCTTATGACTGACAGCGAGGAAAGCGAATTGCTCGATGTCCTGGATGAAATCAGTATCCGACAGAAGATGGACGTAATCGTCATGACAACGGATACACTCGAAGGATTAACAGTTGAGGAATTTGCAGATGACATGTACGACTACTGCGAATATGGATATGGAGCGGATAAAGATGGTGTGCTCTTATTGATCAGTACAGAAGATAATGACTGTTACATATCAACCTGTGGTTATGGTATCACTGCTTTTACCGATGCGGGGATTCAGTATATTCCGAAACAGATGATGGAGGATCTGAAATCGCAGGATTATTTTTCCGCATGTATGACATTTGCTGAGCTGTGTGATGATTTTATTACACAGGCACGAAATGGAAGCCCATATACAGCAAGGACACTTCCAAAAGATGCCTTACCATTCTATTGGATCTTTATTTCCATTGGTGTTGGTGTGATTCTGTCCTTTGTTATCGTTGGAAGAATGAAGGCACAGCTGAAGACCGTTCGCTTCCAGGCGGCAGCAGGCAATTATGTGAAAGATGGAAGTATGAATGTTACAGAAAGCAGAGATTTGTTCTTGTACCATACGGTAACAAAGACGGCAAAAGAAAAGAGTTCTTCAGGCAGCAGCACCCACACCTCATCCTCTGGTAGAACGCATGGTGGCGGAGGTACGAAATTCTAGGGGACGACAATTTATGATAAATCTACTCTACGATTAAGAGAATCATGGAGTCCTTGCAGAAAAAAAGATTATATCCGTAGAGTGGACGAAATGCTTGCTATTTTAAAGATTTGGATTATTGTTTTCTGTGTAGCAGTGATTGCATGGTCCAGCTTATAGTTTCCGCCAGGCTGCCTTATTAACTCAATCTTTTCCAGTTCTCTTAAAGCAGCTGGAACTGTCATGAAATTCGGACGGTTGCTCATCTCGGCTTTTCTTTTCCTAAGCTGTGTGTAAATCTTGCAACGTATGATCAATGCAATGAAAGCTACAAATACTTTTCCCTCAAATGTATCGCTGCTGGATACTCTGAGTGTACGGTTACCCAAAAGGTGTTGATTCGAAGAAGTATATTTGAAGCATATCTGAGAGAGAAGAGAAAGATTTGATGGAGGAGAAGAACATGAGCAATCAGAGAAAAATACTACATGATGACAGCTTTGGGATAGTTTATAGGATGTTGTTTTGAAGGGAGAAAAATAATATGAGATATATTATGAGAAGAATCTGTCTGTCATTGGTAATGATTACAGTCATAGTTTTTGCAGGGTGCGGACAGAAGAAAAAAGAAGATCCGATAACCGTCACATTGTGGCATGTATATGGCGGACAGACAGAATCACCATTAAATGATCTGATTGATGAATTTAATGAAACGGTCGGAAAAGAGAAAAATATACGAGTACAGGTTGGCAGTGTTACAAATACTAATACGATACATGAAAATGTGCTGGCATCTGCATACGGAGATCCGGGAGCATCCAAACTGCCGGATATGTTTGTTTCCTATCCGAAGACAGTTCTGGCTATGCCGGATGATACAGTTCTTGTAGATTACTATGATTATTTTTCAGAAGAAGAGTTGGATGAATTTATTCCGGCCTTTTTGGAAGAAGGAGTCATTCATGAAAGACTTTCCATTTTGCCGGTAGCAAAATCAACGGAAGTTATGTTTGTCAATAAAACAGCATTTGACCGTTTTGCAAAAGAAACAGGAGCGAAGATGGAAGATTTAAACACATGGGAAGGGCTCTTCGCGCTGGCAGAACAATATGCTGCATGGACAGATGACCAGACACCGGACATTTCGAATGACGGAAAGAACTTTTTTGTTCATGATTATCATTTTAACTATTTTCAGGTAGGTGTAGAATCGTTGGGGGAAAATTTCTTTAAAGGAGAAAGCCTGGCATTTGGACCGGAATTCCAAACAGTATGGGAACCTTATGCAAGAGCTGCGCTGTCTGGAGGCGTATGGCTCCGTAGCGGCTATGCGACGGAACCGTTGCGAACAGGAGATTCGATTGTATCGGTGGCTTCATCAGCCAGCGTTTTATATTATTCTGACGAGGTTACCTATGCAGATAACACATCGGAAAAAATAGAGATTGTTACTATGCCATGTCCCGTATTTTCCAAAGGAGAAAAGATGGTCATGCAGCGCGGTGCCGGAATTTGTACGGTAAAATCCACACCGGAAAAAGAAAAAGCCTGTATCACGTTTCTTAAATGGCTGACAGAAACTAAAAAGAATGTGGAATTCGTGACCAGCCTTGGATATATACCGGTAAAGCAGGAGGCTTTTGATGTTTGCCTTCCGGAGGCAATCGAGAAGTTGAGTGATCCGATGTATGTATCACTTTATCAGGCTTTTTTAGAGACACAGGAGAATTATACATATTATACGACCCCGAAGCTGGATTCCTATCTGGACCTGGAAACAAAGTTCGAAGAACTTGTCCGGCAAACCTTGTCAGTAAAGCGGATGGAGTGGCTGGAAGACCCGGAAAATATGGATAAACTTGTCTGGAAGACATTGGAGGATTTCAAAGCAGCATATACACAATAATGTCTGCCGGATTAACAAAAGAGGCGACTGGCATATGGAAAAAAAGAGAAAAGATTTCTGGAAGGTCATAAAGGGAATAAGGAAACAACGCATCCGTATGCAGCAAAGACTGATCGGTTATTGGTGTGTGGTGATTTTGACGCTTTTTTCGACAGCGTTTCTGTTACTGAGCATTATGGGCGTCATTCCAGGGATGGATTTGAAAGTGCGGGAGATGTTGTCTGCACAGCAGAAGAATACATTATCGGCTATAGAAGAACAGACTGATATTATGATGGCGAGAAGTATTTCTTTATCGGAAGATGTTACAAAAGAATTAAATCAATGCTTGATGGACAATGGACAAGCATTTTCAGATTTAAATGATAATGCTCCGTTAATTATGGATTTGGAAGCGGCCATTTACCCTTCTTTGAGATCTGCATTAGATGTGAAGTATTGCAGTGGAGTTTTTGTTATATTGGATGCAACGGTAAATACAGGAGCAGAATGTGCGGACACATCACGCATGGGAATCTATCTGCGGCTGTCTGATTTGAAGGCAGTAAATACAAGCAAACAGCATGTAGTTTTTTTCAGGGGAAATGCTGACATTGCAAGAGCAGAACAGGTACAGCTCCATAACCGTTGGAATTTAGAATTTGATACGTCTGCATTGCCGGGTTATGAACAGATCATGAGATTTGATGGAAACCGGCTGGTAGAGGGCTGTCTGTGGACAGATCGGCTGGAGCTGAGTGATACATGGGAAGATGTGCAGCTTTTATATGTACCGGTTTTAGACAGCACAGGAAAAGTACGTGGTTTGTGTGGTATGGAGATGAGTAATCTGTATTTCAGACTGTCTTATCCTATAGTAGAAGGATCCTGCGGTAATATAGTAACAGTACTGGCTCCAATGGATGAATACGGAAACATCTGTCTGGATAAGGCAATGTTTGGGGACACAAAAGAAACGTATCTTTCACCATCAGGAACAATGACAGTGAAAAAAGGAAAGTATTATAACACCTATTCCACTGCTTTCGGAAATTATATAGGCAGGCATGAACTGCTCGAGTTGAAGAGCTGTAATGGGAGACCATTGGCGGTACTGACATTGATATCAGAAGCGAATTATGAAAAATTAACTGCGGACAATCGAAGAAACTGGATTATCGGTACATTGTTATTCATCTTTTTATTATTGATCATTTCTGTCAGCATGTCTCAGCGTTTTGTGAAGCCGATTCTTCGGAGCTTAAAAGCATTGCAGGAGGATACACTTACGGATGGAAGCTTATCAGGCATTTCAGAGGTGGATGCACTGGTTGATTTTATGCAGACGAAAAGAAATACGGAGAAACTGGAAACTGGCGGCATTCCTCCGAACATAGAAGAAATGCTTAAGGCGTTTGCAGCGCGCGTGGAAACTCTGACTCCGGCAGAGAGAATGGTTCTTCAGTATTATGTTGATGGATACACAATTCAGGAAATTGCTTCTCTCCTTTACATTAGTATTGGAACGGCGAGAAAGCATAATACAAATATGAATCGAAAACTGGGAATAACGGCCAGGGAGGAATTAATGCTGTACATTGAGCTGTTTCGTAAATGTGATCAGCTAGATAAACTAACATATAGCAGAACAGAGTAAAAGAAAAAGAGTCTTTACAGGCTCTTTTTTATTTACGTGAACGGCGAGCCAAAGTTCGCACGTACACTAGATGTTGATTTGCAGACGGATAAAAAACTATATATAGTATACTAATCATTCGTATTTTGGCGAATCAGCCTAATATACGAACGGTGACCATAGTATTTATTTTCTGAATCTGCTACGCTTTCATTACAAGATGGTGGCCACCTAATAAAATCAAAAATTGAGAAAATGGATAAGGAGGAGAACAGAGCGCGGGACAGTGAGAGAGCAAGGAGGTTAAAGATGTGGAATTTATTACGAAAAAGGATTTAATAGATTGCTCTACGCCGGATGAAATTTGTTTTTCACTATGCTGCATGGAATGTAAAACAGTATGGAAAAGTACATCAATTCGTTTTTCCAGATCGGGGAAAAAACCAGAAAATGAAAATCGGAAAATTATTTATGATACGCTTTATGCCAGGGAAAAGGATTTGGCATTTCAAAAAGCCGTGAATCAGGCGAAAGAGATCTTTAATATTTGTCCGATATGTAAGCGTCTTGTATGTGACCATTGTTTTTTGATCTGTGATGATCTGGATATGTGTGTGCAATGTGCTGCAAAGCTTAATGAAAGAGGCATTGTTGTAGGATAAATAATGAAAGGAGATATTTACTATGAAAAAGTATGAAATTTTAGGAGGAAATTTACCAGTTGTTGTATGTGAATTATCAGCAGGAGAATCTATGATCACAGAAAGCGGAAGCATGAGCTGGATGAGTCCGAATATGAAAATGGAGACGACTTCCGGAGGCGGAATGAAGAAGATGTTCGGCAGATTGATGTCGGGTGATTCTATGTTTCAAAATAGATTTACTGCAGAAGGCTCGGATGGAACGGTTGCATTTGCATCAAGTTTTCCGGGAGCAATCAAAGCGCTGGATATTAGAAATGGTCACTCTATGATCGTACAGAAGAGCGCATTCCTTGCTTCAGAAGAAGGAGTGGAGCTGTCCATGTATTTCCAGAAAAAATTAGGAAAAGGTATATTTGGCGGAGAAGGTTTCATCATGCAGAAACTGAGCGGAAATGGTACTGCCTTTGTAGAAATTGATGGACATGCGGTGGAGTATGATCTGAATGCCGGACAGGAAATATTGATTAGCACAGGGTATCTGGCCGCAATGGAAGAAAGCTGCACGATGGATGTTGTAGCAGTAAAAGGAGTGAAAAATATGCTGCTCGGCGGAGAAGGCATTTTTAATACGGTTGTCAGAGGACCGGGTAAGGTGATCTTGCAGACAATGCCAATCAGTAAGGTGGCAGAATTACTGACTCCGTTTTTTGCAGATAAAAAATAATGGAAGGGAACGAGGATTGTGAAGAAAAAGTTGAATTTATTATTTGTGTTAGTGTTTATTGTCAGTATGATAGCGCTGACAGGTTGTGGAGGCTCCGGAAAAACAGGAGAGAAGAACCCGTATGAAGGAAAATGGGTAGCGGTGTCCGCTCAGATGATGGGAATGTCTGTCAGTATAGATGAAGTTTTCGGAGGTGCTTTTGAATTTGAAGTGAAAAACAACGGAAAAGTTTCCTTTTCAGTTGGAGACACTACCGGGAATGGAAAATGGTCTGTCGAAGATGATCAGTTTACCTTAACCATCGAAGGAGAAGAAATGGTGGGAACCATCGGCGAAGACAATATTTCGTTTGACGATATGCTCGGGATGGGTGTAAAGGTGATTTTTGCAAAGGATGGAACGGATGCTATGGATCCGGCACTCTATTTGACAGAGGAGGAGAGTGTGGTCGTAGGTGAGTGGGCAGCTGAAAGTGTGGAAGAACTTTTAGGAGACGGACCGCAGACTTCTATGGAAGGAGTAGACAATATTAACGATGCGCTGCGTCTTAATTTCAAAACCGACCGTAATGTAACAGTTATTTATAAAGGCGAGGAGATGGGAACGTTTCCGTGGTCAGTTGCATTGGGATACTGCACGATTGAATCAGACAATCCGTCTCTTTCTGTGATGATAAATGATGATGGCACGTTAGACGTGGATTATAGTGATGATGAAGATTATTACACATTCCACTGTGTGAAGGCCAGTGAGTAGATGAAAATGGCGTGGAAATTGTGAAGGGAGGGAAGCTGCCATGAAAAAGAAACTGTGGTGTGTGCTGTGTATCGTGACATGTGTGTTGCTGATAGCTGCATGTGGACAAAAAAAGAATCCGGAGAAGAAAAAATCGGAAAAAGCAGAGCAGGAAGAAACAGAATTTAAAGACAGAGAAAGTCTTAAATTAAGTTTATTTACAGTATATTATCCGAAGGCATGGAACTACGATAAAGAGAATATGAAGAAAGATGAAGAATATTCTTACGTTAGATTTTTTGATGGAGATACAGTAGATGAATCCGAGAATATCATTTCTATAGAAGCGACCAAGGAGGAGGCATATACATATCGAAATAGTTTAATTGCCTTTGGAGTGGATTTAGAGGCATATGCTGAAGGGAAAATGGACACTGTAACAATAGGAAATGCAGAATATACAGCAATGCCGGAAAGTAATTCCATAGAAAAAACGTATATGTATCGTTATGAACAGTCTGGCACATCCTATGATATCAGAGTAAGAGGACAGGAAATAGATGATTCTGACAAAGAATTGTTAGAAGGAATTGTGCTGAAATTAGAGGATGAAGGAAATAAAGACGCACCATGGCCATGGGAGGGAGAGCCTGTTGAACCTGTATTGGCAGAGCAGATGGTAGGTTCTTATACAATCGTTCCGGAATATATCCCATTTAAAGAAGCACAGGGCGTTATGCAGATTATGGATCATCAGTTTGTAAAACAGGGTAATCAGGTATTCCATCTGTTAGAGAACAAACTGGATACTTATGAATATTCAGAAAGTGGACTCGAATTCGTTTCTTCGATGGAATTAGACGATGATTTTGAATATTTGTCTGGGGACAGCAGTGGAATGTTATATCTTTCGCCGGGAATCGGAGATGTAATTGGCGTAAAAGATGGGAAAAAGGCACTTCAGACAACGGTAAGTGGAGATCTGAATATGCATCCATCCGGAGAATGGGGAATCAGTTTCTGGGTGAACAGTGATACGCAGAAGATTGTAAATCAAGGCGGTAACCTGACGGCAGAACCGTGGATATTGACCGGATTAAATAAAGATGAAGAACGCAAGGGACCATTTTCCATGATAGATGACGTACAGATCACGAATAGTCATATTATGGTTGCCGGATCCATGGCTGCGGAAGACGAAGGCACAAAAATTGTTGTCTATGATTATGACGGCAATCAACTTTTGAAATTAGGTGGAGAAGATATCAGTTCTCCGGACAAGCTCGGTTCCATTACGGGCATGGCGGAAACAGAAAATGGTTTTGTGGCTGCAGATGGAAATATGCGCGAAATACAATTTTGGGCAAAAGATGGAACGCATGTAGGTGCAATTTCTACAGATGACATATTTGGAGTCAGTTATCCCTGGTTGGAAGATATGCAGCTTTTAGATGACGGCTCTCTGTTAATTATGCTGACACAGGAACGAGACGACGGATCAGCAAATGAATTGATGTTCTTCAGATTGACAGGATTCTAATCCAGACATATTACTCACGAAAATATCAAATCAATAAGTTTGAAGGGGCTGTCGCACTAATTACCTGCCACTGGGAGTATATTTTTACACAAAAGGATACACGACAGAAAAAACTGGATGAAAGTTTTGAATGGATAAAATCTGGTGATGACAGCATGCGCCAGACCGGGCTGTGTAAGGAAAACGGAACCGCATTTTATGCGAACCACGTGGAAGAAGTTGCAGGCAAAGAACAGATCATGAATATATTTGAGTATGAATATAAGATGAAGGACAAAAACGGAAACGAGAAGAACATCCGTTTTCAATGGGTAACGAGTCTGGAACTAACGAAACGAAATCTGGAAGAAATGATTATAGCCGGAAGAGGACGATGGAAAATAGAAAATGAAGGATTTAACAACCAGAAACATGGAGTATACCGAATAGAGCATCTTAACAGTAAGAACAGCAATGCAATGAAGAATCATTATCTGTTCACACAAATATCAGATATCCTGATGCAGTTATACCTGGCATGGAATCCATATATATAAAGGAAATAAAGCAGACAATAAAAAATACATCTTCAGGGTTACTGGAAAGTTTTCGAGGACTGACAGTAACAGATGAAGATGTACGCTACATATCAAGATACACAACGGTGTATCTTGAATAACAAGGGTATTTTAGCACAGGTGGTGGTTGGGTATTGAAGTCTTAATCACGACCGGCAAACATATTTTTGTCGGTTAAATTCATTTTCTTTTTCCAGTATGTCCGCTGTTGGAGGGAACAATGGTTCGGACAAATCAAGAAAAAATGGAGGAACTGTTATGAAGAAAAAACTATTTGCAATCCTACTCAGCATTGTAATGGTAG
>OIZO01001818.1_pt1 | contig 10093 bp, 10 predicted proteins | sample 1588551 | NCBI WGS metagenome assembly OIZO01 (sample SAMN03283271) | human gut metagenome | biome: human-associated habitat; material: feces | host: Homo sapiens | place: Peru | collected 2012 | reverse complement strand
AAGTTTTTAAAATTCATTTGTAAAGTCTTTTTTATAAAAAACATTGTAAAAACGGGAGGAAACAGTAGAATAAATGCCCGGAGCGGTGTTCCGATGCTTTTTTCTCGGGTATAGTACGACCTTTCGGCAAAACAGGCAGCCATTCCCGGGAAAGCCGGGCAGCACGGCGGCCACAAATACGGCGGGCAAAAACGGCCTTTTGCGGGGGCAGAATAAGGCGGAACGGAACTGTCGGCGCACGCAGAGGCGCAGCAGAGAAAAAGCAGAAGCTGCCGCACAAAAAGCAGTGCGGCAGCTTTCTTTTGCTACGGCAGGTCGTCGCTCGTGTTGTGGAACGCCATCTGCGTAAAATTAACAGGATTTCGAAAATATTTTTGTAAAACCTGCGGTTGGCAATTAAAACTGCTTGAAAAAATATAACAGATACAGCGAAAAGAAACCGTACAAAAATGCGATGACGCTGAAAAGCGGGAGTAATGATATCAGGCCGCGCTCAACACAGAAACAGTGCCAGAACCTGAAATACGGCAAACAACACGACGAACCGTATCGCAAGGAAGCCTGCCCAGTGCACCAGCGCCAGCAGCACCAGCGCTCGCCGCCCGTCTGCACCCCGGTGCAGCAGCTGCCGCCAGCGGACAGGCTGTGCAAAGGTGATCTTTGCCAAAGCGGCAATACTTTCCACCCCGAGCCGTGCCGACAGTGCCGCTTCGCCGTCATGCTGCGCAAGCGGAAGCAGTTGTTCCGTGATGGAGAAAATGTGGCATACGCTCGTTGCAACGAAAACAGGGTGGTTCCATACTGCGCCCAAAAGCAGTAGTACGCCCGCGTAAAGGCTCTCTGCGCGTGCTCCCGCCAACGCCTGTTGCACCCCTGAGCGGTCGTTACGATGCTTGTCCATGCTTACATAGGCACTGGTCACCCGCCAGCCGCAGACGTAGATCCCAACTTCGTCCACGGCACACCCATCGGCTATGGCTGCAACCATGTGGCCGATCTCATGCAAAGCGATCCCAGGCAGCGCCAGTGCCAGCGCCACCAGCAGTTCTGTCATACTGAGCTCTAAGAGCAGCTGCCGCAGCGACAGCCTTGCCAGCGCCATGGCGGTGCAGCCTGCCAGCAGCGAGAGCGGACCGCACCACGGCAGCAGCCCACTGACCAGCCTTGCCAGCGGCCGCAGCCTGCGTATCCGCCGCTGGTCAAAACGGATGAGCGTTACGCGCTTTTCCTTTTTGCTCATTTTCCTCCTCCTTGACTGGATGTGCAGCTTTCGGCTTTATGATACCATAGTTGTGCTACCAGCACCAAAAAAACGCCGCATAAAGCGCGAAGGGACTGTTGCGGCGTTTTTGCGCAACAGTCCCTTACAAGTTCTCTTTTAAAATGAGAATACACGCGGGATCTGGCTTGACGGCAGCGGAGCATACCCCTGCTCTTGCCAAATAGCAGCATCGGGAGGTGCGATATGCAGCCGCGAAGGTGGTGTAAGGATGTCATGCCGCAGGTCGGCGGTAACGTCGATATACAGTGTTCTCCAACCCTCGTCCGGCAGCCAGACCTGATTAAACGCATGGTTCAGCTGTCCTGCGTTGCGGCAGTCAGCCAGTACCACCCGGTTTGGAATCCCTGATCGCGTAGCCAGCGCGGAAAACCATAAGGCAATGCCCTCACATACGCTGGTGCCGCCGGCAGCGCCGCGGATATCGTGGGAGGGGCTGGCGCTGCTGGAGCCATAAGCAGTCTCAGCGGCGATCACATCGTGCAGCCAGCAGACCCGTTCACGGTCCGTCGTGCCGGCAGCCTGCTTGCTTCGGGTCAGAATGCTTTCCATACGGTTCAATGTTGTCTTTTTGCAGCGCTCAAGCGTTGCTCCGCTGTAAAACGCTTCAAACCGCAGTGCGGTGGATCCAACATGGGTGTGGCGGAAGTCCACCCAGAAAAGCTCTGGCTTGTCATATTTGAGGGCGTTGATGATGCGCGTGATCTCCTCGGAAGAAAGTTTGCAGGGCAGAACCACGTCGAATTCATCTTCGATCAACTTCCCGTAGATCAACTCATATTCATGACATTCCTGGGAAGAGAGATACGCATAGTAATAACCGCCCTTCGACCAGGGCAAAGCGGGACCTGACATTTCCTATCTCCTTTTACAGTTGCTGCAAGGCGGCGCGCAGGGCTGCCAGCTGCTTTTGGGGGTTCCTCGGCAGCCCCAGCAGGGCTGCACGCGCTGGCGCGTAGCCTGCCCGCGCAGCGCGTTCGAGAAGGCTCTGCGCCTGCTCGGGAATAACTCCAGCTAGGTAGAACCAACAGGCGGGATGATCGCTTCCTGCGAGAAGCTGCCGCGCGGTTTTGGCGTCCTTGTGCTGCAGGGCTGCTGCTGCTGCCAGCAAGATGGCTGCTGCGCCGCGCGGCAGACTGTTGACCAGTTCGTTTGCATTGGCACAACGCCCGCGGAGAGCATACAGTGCGGTTTTAAGCGCTGCGGCATATCGTTCCTTGTCATGTACCAACAGCGCTCTGTGCAGCGCCGTGGCAGCCTTTTGGGGAGAGAGCCGTTCCTGCGGGTCGTTCTTTGTCAAAGCAAGGATGACCTCCAGAATGTCGTCCGGTACGTCCTTGTACTGATCGACCTGATGAGCAAAGATAAGCGGGTCGAATTGCAGCCGCTTCTTGCCTTTATGCACCAGCAGCTTGTACAGGCTGACCCCAAGGCTGTATATGTCGCTTTTGTTGCCAACAATTTCGCGGCCTTCCAGCAGCTCAGGGGCGCGGTAGCAGCCGGTCCCGCTGATGGAAAAATTATCCATTTTGCTTTCCAGATAATTCGGCCGGGCCAGCCCGAAATCTGTCAGAAAAAACTCCGGCGATGCACCACAGTTTTTTACAAGAATGTTTTCCGGCTTGATATCCCGGTGCAGCGTCTTTTCTTTTTCCATTTTCTGGATGGTTTTTGCGACGGACTCCAGTGCGGCAAGCACGGTCGCAGTGCGTTCAGCCTCCTGAAGTTGTTCGAGGTATTTCGGCAACGACTGAAGGTATTCCATTCGGATGAGGAACAGCCTGCGATAGCTATCCGAATCCGAATCCGAAAGAGCAAATTCTGCCGTGTCATAAACCTTCACGCCGCAGCCCGCTTCAGACATGCGCCGGGCGTATTCCAGCTCGTTAGCGCCCCGCCAGCAAAGGTCTTCACACAATTCCGGCGTGTCTGCACGGGCGCTGCTGGTAACCTTGAGCGCTTCGATCCTGCCGCTGGCTGACATTTTATATACGTCGGACATCCCGCCGTGTCCGCTCTGCTCTCGAAGCCTGAAGTTGAGCTCCGGCCAACAACCTCGAATGGCTCGTTCTGCCACATCGGGGGCGGTATAGTAGTTTCTGTTGTTCTCAGCCATAGAAAAACTCCTTTTTACATGCACCTGATGACGATTGCTGTGGCATTATCGCTGGCATTGCTGATGGCGCACAGCTGGTCAGCGCTGCCATTTAGCTTTAGCAGAAAGCGGCTGAGCGGATTCAGATCCACGCCATCTGTGCAAAGTACGAGAGTGTCTCCGTGTTGGAGGCGGAAGTGTCCTGCGTGAAGCTCTGTGTCAGTCGCCCCCATATAATTCAACAGAATGTTTTTCTCTCTTGGATCCGCGGGTAGTCCAAGCGCTTTATGGAAATAATAGCGGTTATCCAACGGATGATTGATGAGAGTAAATTTGCCTCTGTGTGCCAACCAGATGCCACTATCGCCAGCCGAAACCCATTCCACCTCTCCGTTTGCGCACACCGAGACTGCACACAGCGTACACCCCCCGTCAACATAGCGGTAGGTTTCTGCCAGCGCATCCCGCGCCTCCATGGCTGCCGCCATCAGCCGGGACGGCGCAGGTTCTGCTTCTTCTTCATACTCAAGGGAGGCTGCGCGCAGCGGTAACAGCTGGCTCACCGGCCGCAGCACTGGCAGCGGGGACTCGCCCGTTGTACAGGTATGCAGCGGTTCACAGAGAGCCGTCTGTTCCTCTGCTTCGGTTTCAGTGGCGGTATTATAAAAGCTGTAAAAGCTCTCTCTCAGCACTTCCAGACAGCGGGCTGCGGCATATTTTCCGTTGGTGCACCCCCCAAGGCCGTCTGCTACGGCAAAAAGCACCTCATTATCCTCACGGATATCCATCAGGACCTGCCCGCTGATGTGGCGCTCCTCGATGCCCTCCGGAAAGGCTGCCTGTTCACCGATGGAGAGATTATCCTGATTCTCTTTGCGCCGGTTTCTGCTGGAAGCCCAGCTGACCTTCAGTTTCATTCAATCACCTCCAAGGTGTGTTTCAACAGTGCCCGTGCTGGCTCCTTCAAAATGGCCGATGTTTTGTCGGTACCGCTCCGGGTGATAATGGCTACATAGGCTTCCTTACGCTGTGTGATGAAGGAAAACGCAAGCAGTGTCGTGTTTTTTCCGTCGGGCTGGGTCGCCGTGCCGGTTTTTCCATAAATTGCCTTTAATTTGTCGTTTTTCAACTTATAAGCTTCGGCCGCGCCTGCAAAAGCCGCGCGCAGGGTCTCTTGAGTTTTGCCGTATCCGGCAAACATGGCAGGCAGGGCAGGTCTTGTCTCAATATATTTCGCATCCTCCACAGTATTGGGATCTTCGATGTAATCGACAATATGCGGAGCGCCAACAGCTTCATCATTATTCAGAGCCAGTGCACCGTACCAAAGCAAGACCTGTATGGGCGTCACAAGGGCGCTGCCCTGGCCAAAGCCGATCTGGCGGAGGTTTGCTTCGCTGCTATCTGCTTGGAGACCGAGAGAGGACTTCAGAGCCGTCCCTTCGTAAGAAGGGATCACCGTGGGAGCAGGAACCGCGTCCGCGAAGCCCCACTGTCCGGCTTCTTTCAAAAAGTTTGATGTACCGACCATTTCTGCGCCGTGCGCGAAGTATGTGTTGGACGAATGAACTACCGCGCGGTTTAAATCAAGTTTTCCATAGCTTTTCTTATTGAAATTGCGGATTCCATGGTAAGGCCCATCATCGTAATACGTCATATCTACGCCGTTTTTCAACATGGCAGACGCCGTGATCAATTTCATCACACTGCCGGGTGCCATAGGTGTGATAAGCGGGTCTGCAAAAAAGTTTGGCTCGTTTTTGTAGACATCATACAACTCTGCGTAATGGTTTACGTCAAACTCAAGCGTACCACGACTTGTGGCACAGGCCAGCATAGAGCCTGTACGCGCGTTCATCACCGCGCAGGTACCGCGAGTGCCAGCAATCAGGCTGTAAGCAACCTTCTGCAATTCGCTGTCAATGGTCAAATGCAGCGTGCGTCCTGCACCTTTACCGGGAAGGGTACTGTACACCAACTCCTCCTGATAGGTCTTCCGCAAGCCTGTCAGCTCGCCGCCTGCGGTGCGCAGGCCGATGAGCGACCCGTAGCTGATATCCAGTACCTTGGCCGGGGTGCCGGGGTCGCCGGGCTCGGTCAGGGGCTCACCGTTCCGGTCTACGATGGCGCCCTCGATGGTCTGGCTGCGCTGCGCTTCCTTGGTAAATTTAGTCCGCCAGTTTTCGATGTTTTCTTTTTCAGCAGAGGGGACAGCTCCCGCCTGCTGGAAAAACTTGCCGGTCGTTGCGGCCAGACCTACTGCAGCTGCAGCACCGAGGAACGCGCGTCGAGAAAAATATTTCCGGGGCAGGTTCAGCATCTTCAATTCTCCTCTCTTTCTTTTATGGTCGAAAGCACGATTACTCCCGTCATCATCGAATTCACGATAATATTCATCGTTCCTTCGCTCAGAAGCGGGAAGGATACGCCGACTGCCGGGAAGATGTTCGTCGCGCCCAAAAGGTTCAACGCTCCGCCTGCTGCGAGTGCGCTTGCGCAGGCAACGCCCATCACACTCACCATTCCATGGCTTCTGCTGCTGAAAATCAAGCCATAAATGAAAATAATGTACACGAGCACGACCACGGCCAAAACAGCCGCCAGCCCTAATCTGTTCGCGATCCAACATGTAACGTAGTCCGAGCTTTTCGCTGGGATACTGATGTCATACGGACTGTGTCCCAGCCACTTCGAGGTCAAGATCGCCTTTTGCCCCTGAATTGGCTGATACGCTGCCCCTAACGTTTCTTCTTGCGAAAGGCTGTCCATTTTCGAGAGTACGTTAACATAGGCAAACCGCGCGTTGATTTTATTCCAGATTTTCCCAAAGAGCGAATGAGGGAGCTTCGTTCCCAGAATGCTTAGGGCTTTCCAGCCCAAAAAGCTGAGGCTGGCGAAGAGGCACCCCACCGGGATCAAATCGATCGGCTTTACTCCATCGCTTGCGATGAGCACGAGAGAGACGGTAATGAGAAGGATCAGCAAGGAGCCCAGCTCGTTCATTAACACAAAGAAGAACCCATTGGTCAACAAAAGAACACCTGCATGGAGCACTCGCTGAGGGGAGCCGCTTTCCATGTCTGTGACGGCCGCTGCAATACCCACGAGAGCAATCATCAGCATCGGTTGACCGACCAGAGCCGAGCGCCCCATAACCTTTACTGCGATATGAGAGCCATTGACAGCGGGGCTGAACATTGCCCCCATAAACAAGACCAGCGACCCCACAATGGAAATTGCTTCAACGGTGGGCGCTTTGCAGCGTGAAATGAACCTCACCGCACATGCACCAATAACAGCAAGTACAAAGCCCGTAAGGTACGCCGCCTCCAAGCTCTGGGCTGCACTTGCATCCAAAAGCAGCTGGACGCTGATGCCTACATTCGCAACAAATGTTACGAAGAGGATGATCATCGCTTCTCCCCCGACGGAGACGGAGATCACCATGGCCGCGATGCTGAGGCACGGCAGCACCCAGAGCTGCGTTGCAGCCTGTGCGGCAGCAGCATCCTGTGCCTTGAGCGTCAAAAGCACACTGATGACCCACGCAATGACCACGGCAGTGATACATGGCACCAGCCTTTTTGCCCCTTCCCTACTGAAAATACGGCGCTGTCCAAGGGCGACCTTGTAGGAAATATTCTCCACCTTTTATCCCTCCTCTCTAATTCTTAAAGTTGTGTTTTTTCGCGGGACGCGCAGAAGCAGCCTGCTTGTTAGATGTATCGTCGTCGAGAATCACAGTCTCGGTAGTTTCCTCCATTTTCTTTTCCCGGCGTTGGAAAAGCAGGGCTTCTTTTCCAAGGAAGAAGGGCTGATAGTTGCCCTTAGAGGAAAGGACATCAGCAAGAGGTAATTCATCGACTATCTCTCCGCGAAAACGGCTTTTGTTCAGGTTCTCGGGGTTAACTTTGATGTAGTAGGTTTGATTACGCCCCTTATAGATCATGAGGGGCTCGTCATGGCTGACCGTGGCGATGGTGGGCGTTTTGCTCAGGGTGACCACTGCGGTTGCCTCAGGGTCAGCCTTCCCTCGGGGCGGGATGATGGCGGTGTAGGAACCCTCCTTCACAGGGAGAGGGACGAGATGCGTTGCGACGGTGGTTGCGTGCTGACTGGCGATAGATATCTGACGGAGAACGATACTTTCCGCCCCAACGGTGGCCAAATCCTCTTCCTGCCCGCCTTCCCAGTCATGATGGGAAGAAGGCAGCTTGATACGAATGCGCCCAGAGCGAGCGAGCAGAAAAAGCATCGCCGCAAGACTTACCAAAAAGGCGACCAACACCGAAAACAGTTCCATAGGGTTTGCTCCTTTCACTTTTTACTACGATAATTACGAGTGGCGGGACGGGTGAGGCGGTCGATCGCATCATTGATTGAAGCCTTATCCAGAATGAGCATCAGCGCCGCCAAAGCTGCTGCCAGGACCAGCAAAAAAATTACGATCGTAAACATGCTTTTCTCTCCTATATGATGAATTTAGAGGATCTCCGATGATCCTATGATCCTAGTATAGCGTTTTTGGTTGTGTGCCTTCAAAAAATCTCTCCATGGCACGCTGCTGGCGCAGCTCTTTTGCACTTTCAAAAGCTGCACTGGCAGAGAGGTCGAGTAGGGCAGCAAGTAAGATGGAACCGATGGCAGGCAGAGCGTTCCTGATACCGACCTGCCTGATGTGCAGCACAGCCCACGTTATTTGGATGGAATTGCGCTCTTTTTGGAGATAGACGCTGATCATTTTATCCAGCGTTGTCAGACGCTCCGCACGCTTCGAAACAGGAGAGGCCGCAATCTCGGCGCGGAGCCCTTCCAGCTCCTCGCGCCATACAGTCTGCACCCCTTCCAGCGCCTGCTGGTCATCCTCCGCTGCACCGGCGGCGGCAAGGCGCTGCGCAAGCGCCGGTTGTTCCGCCTGATGCGCCTTCAGGCTGGTGTTCAGCTCGACCAAGGCTGCATAATCCAACACGCTGTCGCGCAGAATGGCCAATTTCGCGGTATCAATGGGAAGTTCCGCCGCCATGGCTTGTGCCACAAGGGTGTCCGCATCCGCACGCAAGGTGCCGGTGTCCAGAGTGCCCTTCATCAGTGCACTGCGCATCGCCTTGGCACCGGCGCTCACCGCTGCTGCACCGGTATTTTCCTGCTGAGAGACCAATACACCAAGGCCGTTGAAATCGGTTCTGATATCACGGTAGAAGGCTTTTTGTCTGCCTGTGGCTGCAATATCGACCAGCTCATCCAGTGCGCCAAGGCTTTGCTCGATAAGCAGTCGGGCGTTCTGGGTGTCTCCGCTGTGCACCAGCGCTGCCGCCGTAAGGAGATTCTGGAACATGATGTCGTTTTCATACCCTTTTGGGTAACGACTTTTCTGCTGTGCATACCGGGATTTGAGATCCTCCGCATCCGTTGTAGTAAAAACATTTCCGCTGCTTGCCGCCCCTTCGGCATCCGCGGCGGCGGCTTCCAATGCGTCCAGCTCGGAAAAAACTGTCGTGCGCAGGGTATCCAACTGGGCGGCAGTGTCCTTTTGGATTTTGGGTAGAAGCTGTGTGTAGGTATGGTTTACGCCGGTTTCAGCTACTTCTCTGAACTGCCCGGCGGGGTAGGAAGTTTCCACAAATTGGAAAGAAGAGAGGCTGACCGAAATCAGAAATGCCAGCCAAAAGCTGCGGCTTTTCCAGCGGCCGCTGAAAACGATTTCGGTGATCTGGACGACAGCAGACGCCAGAAATGCCAGCCCGGCCTGACCTACGAAAAACAGCGTGACCATGCCTTTTTGGGTGGAATACCAAGAAAGGAGCGACGCTAATGCAAACACGAACGAGAGCACCCACAGGCGGGTCTCAGTCCTCATACCGGGTTTGGGTTCCTTTTTTTCAAGCTTCATTTTTTATGATGCCTCCTTTGTCAAAATTGTGTCTGCAAGTTCATCAATGTCCGCACAAAGATCGATTTCAGGCGGTTTGCTGTCTTTTTTTGTATCTTGTGGTTTGGCTTCTTTTTTGTCAAAAATCTCTCCGGGATCGTCGCTGACCAGATCGAAGATCCTGACAAGCGCTCCCACCATCGCAAACAGACCATCCAGCAGTGCCAGCAGGTCCCTCCAGTGCACCACCAGTTCCCATATCATCCCGCCTACAAGAGCCATGCAAAGCGCGCCGGTCATTACCTCGGCAACATCTTCGAGGTGCCCAGGGAACGAGCGAATAAATGCAATTGCTGTTCCAGCGTGCTCTGCCAGCCCGCTCAATGTGAGAAACCACACCATGAGAGCCCCTACGATCATGCAAAGCACGATGCACAGCAGCAGCCGCAAGGCTGCGAGAAATTTTTCTTTGCTCATAGGCAACGTCCTTTCTGTTTTGCTATTCCCGGCCGATGCCCCCCCGGGGACGATTCTATTATACTCAAAAACACTTTCGCACCTCTAAAAATAAAAAATAGCGATGATACGAATATCTGTGAAAAATGCCGGTTTTGCTGTGCTGTGGGGGCTGCTCTGTCATACACCACAACATCGGGCTGCAAGCTTTGTGCAGCCTGATAAACAAAAAGACCCTGAGAACTTTGCCGCTTATCCGGCAGGGTTCTCAGGGCCTTTTTTGCTTATTGCTCAGTCTGTACTCAGAACAGCATTTCCGGTGCTTTCAATTTGTTTAGCAATCATGCTTTCCAGTTCCTGCGTGATCGTTGCACAATTTGCAACACGGTAATTC
>OIZO01001812.1_pt1 | contig 10123 bp, 9 predicted proteins | sample 1588551 | NCBI WGS metagenome assembly OIZO01 (sample SAMN03283271) | human gut metagenome | biome: human-associated habitat; material: feces | host: Homo sapiens | place: Peru | collected 2012 | reverse complement strand
GCGTGGATTTGCCTGCCCCGGCAGGCCCGTCGATCGCAACAGATACCATTTTATAAGCTCCTTTTTATTGTAGATTGAACGATTTTGAATGGCCGACGCGTTCGCTCTGGCCATATTCAGCGGAATTTCAATTTTATTAAGTGTAAACCAGAAAAGTCTGCGGACTTTTCCGGTTTGCTTTTTCACAGAAAGGGCCGTGGCTGGGAGATGGTGATTTTCCAGTTGCTGCATTTGTCGGTTTCGGCTCCAATTGGTGAAAATGTGTTTGGAGCGCCCCGCAGGGCGCGACAAACGCCAAATCAAAATAAATTTTCCGCTGAAAATAGCCAGAGCGTGAGCGGAGGCTATTCCCAATCGTGTGATTGCATCGTACCGTTACAGGTGATTGGCAAAGCTCTGCGCCGTGCAGAAAGCGATCTGCAGGTTGTAGCCGCCGGTGTAGGCATCCACGTCCAGCACCTCGCCTGCAAAGTACAGCCCCAGGGCCTTTTTGCTCTGCATGGTCTTCGGGTCCACCTCCCGCACCGATACGCCGCCGGAGGTGATGACTGCATGGGCCAGGTCGCCCCGGGCGTCGATGGACACCCGCCAGTGCTTGATGAGCTGCACCAGCTCCCGCTTCTGCTCCCGGGTGATCTGGTTGGCCTTGGTGGCCGGGTCGATGCCCCAGCGCGCCACCATGACCGGCTGCATGCTGGAAGGCAGCAGCTTGACCAGCGCGCCCTGGGCCGCATGGTTGGCCATCAGGGCAAAGTCCCGGGTGATGCGGTCGTAGAGCTGCTCTTCGCTGAGGGCGGGCTTGAGGTCGATCTCCGCGTGATACTTGTGCTTTTTCATGTCGCCCAGGTGGCTGGACGCGCTCAGGGTCAGCGGGCCGCTGATGCCAAAGTGGGTAAACAGCATCTCGCCCTGCTCGTCAAAGATCGCTTTGCCGTCCTCGAACAGGGTCAGGGTGACGTTTTTCAACGCCAGACCCATCATCTTTTTGCAGTCGGGGTCGTGGCTCACAAGGCTCACGAGACTGGGCACCGGCTCCACAAGAGTGTGCCCGGCCTGCCGGGCCAGCTTGTAGCCGTCACCGGTGGAACCGGTGGTGGGGTAGCTCACGCCGCCGGTGGCCACCAGTACGGCATCTGCCCGGTATTCCCGGTCCGAAGTGCCCCGCACGCCGATGCAGCGCAGGGCCGGGCCGGCCTTTTTCTTTTTGGGATGGCGCGGGTTTTCCGGCACAGCGGGGGCTTTCTCCGCTTCCGGCGGCAGCTCTTCCAGCAGCAGCTTTCTGGCACCGTCGTGCACGAGCTCGGCGTCCTGTGCATACCGCAGCAGGGCCTGCCGGATCTCCTCGGCCTTGTCCGACACCGGGAACACCCGGCGTCCGCGCTCCACCTTCAGCTCCACACCAAGGCTCTCGAACAGCTCCATGGTCTTTGCGGGCGGGAATGCCCCCAGCGATGAGAACAGAAAGCGCGGGTTCGTGCGCACATGGTGCAAAAACTCTTCCGCCGTGCAGTCGTTGGTCACATTGCAGCGGCCCTTGCCGGTGACCAGGATCTTCTGGGCCGGTTTGTCCATGTGCTCCAGCACCGTTACCTGATGCCCCTGCCGCACGGCAGCACCCGCCGCCATCAGGCCTGCCGCACCTGCGCCTACGATCAACACCTTTGCCATCTGTTTTCCTCCCAAAAAGCCTAGTTCTACATTTATATCATACCAGAATCGCCCCGCAAAAGCAATGTGCTGCGGGCAGGCTCAGAGCAGCTCGGCCAGAATGCTGTTCTGCACGATGAGCCCCGCCGGGGTCAGAGCCAGGGTGGTGCCGTCGAAGGCGGCATAGCCGTTTTTGACACAGTTACGGATAAACGCCAGCTGCACCGGGGAAAACTCTTTTCCGTACAGGGCCTTGTACTGCGGCAGCGACAGGCCCTTGCGCAGGCGCAATTGCAGGATCAGGTAATCCTCGGCCCCGCAGCCGCCGTCCATCACCGGGGCGGCGTTGTCCTGCAGGAAAGCCGCCGTGTCGGCGGGGTAATAAAACCGCTTGCCGCCCATGCAGGAATGGGCCGCCGGGCCAAGACCCAGATAGTCGCCGCAGTCCCAGTAAATCAGGTTGTGGCGGCCCTCATAGCCAGGCTTTGCAAAGTTGGAGATCTCGTACTGCCGGTAGCCGTGGTGCTCCAGCTGCTCCACGGCGTAAAGGTAGAAGTCCGCCGCCTCGTCACCGGTGGGCAGGCCCTCCGGGGGCGTGCGGCCAAAGGCGGAATCCGGCTCGATCTTCAGCAGGTAAGCCGAAATATGGGTGGCGCCGCCCTCTTCGATGAGTTCCAGCGTCTCGTCGAACTCTGCCTGCGTATAATGGGGCAGGGCCAGCATGATGTCGCCGCTGATGTTCTCAAACCCTGCCCGGCGGGCCGCCGCAAAGGCCGCGCGGGCCTGCCGGGCCGTGTGGGGGCGGCCCAGCGTGCGCAGCTGAGTGTCCCGGGCCGACTGCACCCCAAAGGAGATGCGGTTGACCCCTGCCTCCCGGAAGCCCCGCAAGCTTTCCTCGGTGACGGTCTCCGGGTTGGCCTCCAGGGTCACCTCAGCCCCGGACACCGGGCAGGCGGCACGGATAAGCCGCCCGACCTGAGCCGGGCTGAGCAGGCTGGGGGTGCCGCCGCCGAAATACACGGTATCGGGCCGCAGGGGTGCGTCCGGCGCAAAGCGTGCCAGCTCCCGCAGCAAAGCGTCCACATAGGCGTCCGGCACGCCCCGCTCCCCGGGGTGGGAGTAGAAATCGCAATACCGGCATTTGGAAAAGCAGTAGGGGATATGCAGATAAAGTCCGAGGGACATAAAACATCACAGCCTTTTTCATGAAACGTTCATTTCTATGCAGTATACTATATTCCGTAGACCGGAGCAAGGGCGGCAAGGCCCCCACAGCCCCGGCGGAACAAGAATGGAGGAACTTCCACATGGATTACAACAATTATGATCGCGGTTATGCAGAGCCCGCCATGACTTCGGCGGACTATATGTCCCGCACCTACCGCTGGATGGCCTGCGGTCTGCTGGTGACCTTTGCCGCCGCGTTCGTCACGGCCACCACACCCCTGCTGTATGTGGTCAACTCCCTGTACCTGCTGTTCACCATTGCAGAGCTGGCACTGGTGTTCGTGCTGAGCTCCCGCGTGCAGAACATGTCGGTAGGCGCAGCCCGCGGCGTGTTCCTTGTTTATGCACTGCTCAACGGCATGGTGCTGAGCTACTACTTCATTGCGTTCTCGGTGAGCACGCTGGTGCTGGCCTTCCTGGCTACGTCCGTGTACTTTGGCCTGATGGCTGCCTATGGTGCCACCACCCACAAGGACCTGTCCGGCTGGGGTCCCAAGCTGATGATGGCTCTGGTGGCCCTGCTCATCACCGGGTTCGTGGGCATGCTGTTCGGCATGGGCTTCGGCTCCACGGTGCTGTACAGCGGCATCGGTCTGGTGGTGTTCATGCTGCTGACCGCTTATGACACCCAGAAGCTGAGCCAGCTGTACTCCTACTACGCCGGGGACAGCGAGCTGGCCGAAAAGGCTTCCATCTACGGTGCGTTGACCCTGTACCTGGACTTCATCAACATCTTCCTGTATGTGGTGCGTCTGCTGGGCCTGAACAGCCGCAACAGCCGCAGCTGAACCGGAACCCGTAAACCGCAAAGAGCCTTCCCGCACCGGGAAGGCTCTTTTTTGATGCATAAAACCTGCACCGCCCTCCCACACTAACCCCAGAAGCGAACCGTTTCCACGGGACAGATAGGAGTAACGCAAGATGGAGCAGATCAAAAAGTTTTTGCACGGCAAGGGCTTTGCGCTGGTGCTGGCAGCCTGTCTGCTGGCCGCGGCAGCCGCCGGGGTGTGGGCGGTGCGCACCGTCCGCGACGAGCTCAGGCAGAACCTGACCGACCTGACAAACCCGAGCAGCACCGCCCGGCAGACCATTCCGGAGCCGGAACCTGACCCCGATGTGGGGCTTGAGGAGGAAGAATTATGGTTGGACCTTCCCGATACGGCCGAGCAGGCCGCCAACAGCGTAGCCGGGGTACCGCAGCCCGTGCCGGGCAGCTCGAGTGCCTCGTCTGGTGCGGCATCTGGCTCTGGTTCGGTGCACGAACCCTCTGCCTTGCGCACCGACTCTGCACCTGCCGCAAGCTCAGCCGCGCCTGCCTCCACGCAGCCGTTCTCTGGCCGGGTGCTCAACGCCTACAGTGGTGACGAGCTGGTCTACAGCAAGACGCTGGGCGACTGGCGCACCCACAACGGTGTGGATTACGCCTGTGCCGAGGGCAGTGCGGTGAGTGCCCCCTGCTCCGGCAAGGTGACCGAGACCGGCACCGACGGCCGGTGGAGCAGCGTGGTCACGCTGGAAGATGCCTCCGGCCGCCTGTGGCGGGTGTGCGGGGTGAACAGCCCCGCCGTGAAACCCGGCGACACCGTGACCGCCGGGCAGAAGCTGGGCACCGTGGGCACCATCAGCTGTGAATGCGCCGAGGAAGCGCACATCCATCTGGAAGTGCTGCAGAATGGCCAGTACCTCGACCCGGCAAAAATCTCCTGAACGCAAAAAGCAAGGGGAGCCGCCCGGCATGGGCAGCTCCCCTGTTTTGCGTTCATTCTGTTCAGAAGATAATCTTATTGCTGTCGTACAGATACACCTGAACCACCGGTTGTGCCCAGTTGATGGTGAACTTGTCGGTCTGCCTGAAGTTTTCCTTCGCGGAGCTCGTGGTTCCGATCCGCTCATAAGTATAGCGGTCTGTATTGCCGTAGCTGGCCTGTGCGGCTTTCAGCTTGGACATCTCATCGGTAGAAACCGTGCTCTGGCCCTTCCAGATCTGAACGGTCTCGTTATATGCGCCATAGCTCATCACATCGTCTTTGTTCACATCTCCGGGATTGAGGCTGCTCCATTTGCGGTACTCGATGCCGACAGTGCCCATGATCTTTTCCACCGGAACGATCACAACGCCGTTGCTGACGGTGACCTTGGCATCCTTCGGGAGCTGGTAGAACTTCTCGCCCAGCGCTTTCAGCTCGTCCGTGCTCAGGTCGTTCACCGTGACGGTGGGGTTCACCACTGCCGCCTCAACAGAGCCGGACAGCACTTCTTTCTCGCCCAGACGGTAGCTGACCGTCCAGACCGCAGTTTTTACCACCAGCTCCACCACTGCCTTGCGGGTGCCGTTTTCGCGGATGACTTTCACTTTTTCTGCGCGGACCTTGTACTGTTCCTGATATTCTGCGGGAAGCACGATGGTCGCAGTGTCCATGTACTGCTCACCGGTGACCACCTTGCCGGTACCGGTCACAGGCAGGGTCTGGCCGTTGTAGACAAAGGTCACTTCAACATCCAGCGTATTGTCACAGCCGGTCAGAATACCGCTGGCTGCAACGGCCAGTGCGGCAGCACCGGCGCACTTCATAAAATTACGACGGGAAATCTGAGACATTGGTTTTTCCTCCTGATCTTCGTGTAGGCGTGTACGCCTAGGTTTGTATTGGCAAACCAAAGATACCCTACCCGTTCCGCTTTGTCAAGAGGTTCCGCACATGTTAGGAATTGTTAATTTTCAATGTTAACACGTCTAAATTTTTATGGTTTCTCCGAGGTGTCCTTTTCGTCCTTTGCCATCCGCATCAGGCCTGCCACCAGAAATCCCAGATTGGCACCCAGCACAAAGCACACAAGGCCTACCCACACGACCATTCTGATACCCCCTTCTATCATTTTCCACATTTTACCATATTTTCGTTGTCACTTCGCGGCGTTCTTTGTCGAGGGCCGGGTATTCTCTGCCAATTATCCCCCCCGCCCCGCATATTTTTGTCAAGAGCCACCGTTCTTTTCTCCGGCTTGCGCATCCCCGGCCGGACTGCTATACTTTATATGGTAGTAAACCGCAAATAAACCGCCGGGCACCGCCCGCCGGAAAAGGAGTGTTTTTGTCATGTCTGTTATGGAATCTCTGGTCACCCGCCGCACCTACCGCCGCTTTGCGCAGAAGCCCGTGCCGCAGGATGTGGTGGATGACATCGTGGAAGCTGTACGGCTGTCCTCCTGCGGGGCCAACCGGCAGGCCCTGCGCCTTGTGGTGGTGCAGAGCCCGGAAATGGTGGCCAAAGTGCAGCCGCTGGTCAAGTGGGCGGCCTATCTGCCCCCGGAACAGGGCATGCCCAAGGCCGACGAGACGCCCACCCTGTATGTGGCCGTCCTGCAGGACAGCTCCGCTTCCGGCGACCTTTCCACCGACACCGGCATCGCCCTGGCCAACATGACCCTGGCCGCCTGGGACAAGGGGGTGGGCAGCTGCATCATGGGTGCCATCAACAAGCCCGCCCTCACCGAGCTGCTGGGCATCGAAGAGCCGCTGAAGCTGGCCTGCATGGTGGCCTTTGGCTACCCCACCCACAAGGCACACATCGTGCCCCTGACCGCTGACACCGGCGTGAAGTATTATCTGGACGAAAACCGCGACTACTGCGTGCCCAAGCGCAGCGCGGAAGAGATCGCACGGAGCGTGTAAGCGTCAAACCCTCTCAGTCATCTCGCCTTGCTCGATGCCAGCTCTCCCGAAGGGCGAGCTTTTTGGCAGTACGGTAAGGTTTCCATTCTTTAAAGGCTCCCCCTTTCGGGAAAGATTCTCCCCGCTCCGGGGAGAAATGTCGCCACAGGCGACAAAGTGGGGGAACAGCTGGCGCGTCAGCGCCTGAGAGGTTTTTCTTTGCATATATACATTTATTTTTCCCATCGCAGTGTATAAGTGTTTGCAATTCGGTTTCAATTTGACCGATTTTTTGCACAACTATTGACTTTTCTATTTGTACAACTTATACTAAGTCCGTTCGCTGGATTTTTCGATGAATCGCATCCTTCCGGCGACTGCAAGTTTATACAACGCGTATGAGGAGTGTTTGAATATGAAAAAGATTACTCGTCGCAGCTTCCTGGCTGCTGCCGGTCTGTCCGTTGCTGCTCTGGCCCTGACCGCCTGCGGTGGTTCCTCTTCCAGCGTGGCTTCCTCTGTGGCAAGCTCTGCTGCCGCTTCTTCTGAGGCTGCTTCCACCAGCGCTGCCGCCGGTGAGCTGACCACCGTTGAGGCTGGCAAGCTGACCATGGCCACCAACGCCACCTTCCCTCCCTACGAGATGACCACCGACGCCGGTGACATCGAGGGCATCGACGTGGAGACCGCTCAGGCCATTGCCGACAAGCTGGGTCTGGAGCTGCAGATCGACGACATGGACTTTGACGCTGCGCTGCTGAGCGTGCAGCAGGGCAAGGCCGACATCGTTATGGCCGGTGTGACCGTGACCGACGAGCGCAAGGCTGTGATGGACTTCTCCGACAGCTACGCTACCGGCATCCAGTCCATCATCGTGCCCGAGGGCTCCGACATTGCTTCTCCGGACGACCTGGCCGGCAAGAAGATCGGCACCCAGCGCGGCACCACCGGCTACATCTACTGCTCCGATGACTTCGGCGATGACTCCGTGGTGGCTTACGACAACGGTCTGACCGCTGTGCAGGCCCTGAACAACGGCCAGGTGGACGCTGTGGTCATCGACAACGCCCCTGCCAAGGAATATGTGGCCGCCAACCCCGGTCTGACCATTCTGGACACCAGCTACGCCGAGGAGGATTACGCCATCGGCATGGCAAAGGGTTCTTCTCTGGAAGCTGCCGTCAACGCCGCTCTGGAAGAGCTGAAGGCTGACGGCACCCTGCAGGCCATCGTGGACAAGTACATCACCGCTGAATAAGCCGGGCCGTACATCGTACCACGGGGAGGCACCCCCACTGGGGCACCTCCCCTTTTTTGGGAAAATAAGGTTACAAAATTCTAACAAAAAATGGAAAGCGAGGATGCGAATGGCTGCTCAATACGAACTGCTCAAAGAGCTGCTCAACAGCGGCACAAAGCTGAACTTCGGGCAGGAGTTTTTCTTCAAATTTTATCAGGCCTTTCTGCTGAAGGACCGCTGGATGCAGTACCTTGGCGGCGTGGGCACCACCCTGCTGGTCACCGCCCTGGCACTGGCGCTGGGCATCGTGCTGGGCAGCGTGGTGGCGCTGGTGCGTGTGGCCCACGACCAGCAGCGCCCCGGGCACAAAAACCCGGTGCTGGGCTTCTTCAATGTGATCTGTGAGATCTACACCACCATCATCCGCGGCACCCCCATGATGGTGCAGCTGCTCATCATGAGCATGGTCATCTTTGCCAACAGCCGCAACTTTACCATGGTGGGTGCACTGACGCTGGGCATCAACTCCGGTGCCTATGTGTCCGAGATCATCCGCGGCGGCCTGATGGCCGTGGACCCCGGCCAGATGGAGGCCGGGCGCAGCCTTGGCCTGAACTACATGACCACCATGGTGGTCATCATCATCCCGCAGGCCATCCGTGCGGTGCTGCCCGCACTGGGCAACGAGTTCATCATCCTGCTGAAGGATACCTCCCTGATCACGGTCATCGGCGGCAAGGAGCTGCTGTACGCCGCACAGGGCATCATGAACCGCACCTACGAGGCCATGTTCCCGCTGCTGGGCGTTGCACTGGTCTATCTGGTTCTGGTCATGCTCTTTACATGGCTGCTGACCAAATTTGAGAGGAGGATGGCACAAGGTGACCGATAAGATTCTGGAAGTCCGCGGCCTGACAAAGACCTACGGCGGCGAAAAAAAGCCGGGCGCAAAGCAGCCCACCCCCACTCTGGACGTGCTGAAGGGCATTGACATCGACATCTACCGCGGCGACGTGGTCTGCCTGATCGGCCCCTCCGGCTGCGGCAAATCCACCTTTCTGCGCTGCCTGAACCGGCTGGAGATCCCCTCCTCCGGCAGCATCAAATTTGAGGGCACCGAGGTGGACGAGGCCCACATCGACGCCGTGCGCCAGAAGATGGGCATGGTGTTCCAGCACTTCAACCTCTTCCCCCACCTGACCGTGAAGAAGAACCTGGAATTGGCCCCCAGCCTGCTCAAGCTGAAGGACAAGGAAGCCATTTCCCGGCGCGCCGACGAGCTGCTGGCCCGTGTGGGTCTGGCCGACAAGGCCAACGTCTACCCCAAGAGCCTGTCCGGCGGCCAGCAGCAGCGCATCGCCATCGCCCGCGCGCTCGTCAACGAGCCAAGCGTGCTGCTGCTCGACGAGCCGCTCGGCGCGCTCGACTTAAAGCTGCGCAAGGAGATGCAGCAGGAGCTCAAGTACATCCAGCAGGAGGTCGGCATCACGTTCATCTTCGTCACGCACGATCAGGAAGAGGCGCTGACGATGTCGGATAAAATCGTCGTGATGAACGCGGGCGAGATCCAGCAGATCGGCACGCCGACGGAGATCTACCGCAACCCCGTCAACGAATTCGTCGCCAAGTTCATCGGCGAGACGAACATCATCGACGGCGTGATGCTCGAAGACGACCGCATCATGTTCGAGGACAAGAAGTTCGCCTGCCGTGCCCGCGGCTTCAATAAGAACGAAAAGGTCGACGTCGTCATCCGTCCCGAACACCTCGATATTGTCCCCCGTGCCGAGGGTATGCTCAAGGGCACGGTCAAGTCCCAGCTCTTCAAGGGCATGCACTATGAAACGGTGGTCGAAACGCGCGTCGGTACGTCCATCACCGTCAAGATGCAGGTCTCGCAGGATCGCCCCGTTTTCAACGAGGAAAAGGGCGAGAAGATCAGTGCGAACGCCTTCCTTCTGGACGTGGAGGACGTCGAAGAGCTCGACGAGGCCAAGATCGTCGCCCTTGCCTCCGCCGAGGCGTGGGACGCCGAGACCGAAGAGCCCATCTCCATCAAGACCGTTGAGTACGACATCAAGCCCGAGACCGGCAACTACACCGTCACCTTCTCTACCGCGAACGAAACGAGCATCACCGTCAAGGTCCTCGTCGTTGCGGAAAACCGCGTGGAGAGCAAGGTCTATCAGGAAGAGATCTACGCGATGAACTTCTTCAAAAAGGTCGAGGATATTCAGGAGAGCATCGCCCTCGACACCGACCTCGAGACCTGGGCCAGCGCCTCGGCATGGTCCCTCGAGGACGGCGAGCAGGTCGAGATCACGGACGTCAAGTACGACTTCGACCCCGAGAACATC
>OIZO01001811.1_pt1 | contig 10128 bp, 4 predicted proteins | sample 1588551 | NCBI WGS metagenome assembly OIZO01 (sample SAMN03283271) | human gut metagenome | biome: human-associated habitat; material: feces | host: Homo sapiens | place: Peru | collected 2012 | reverse complement strand
TGGCGCCTCGACAGGATTGGCGCCGGTCGTGGCAGAGTAGTCCGCCACAAACCTTTCCAGCTTTCCGATGGCCACCGGCTCACCCTTGACACCGAGGATGCAGCTGCCCTCGCACTGACTCTCCTGCGGGCAGACACGTCCGCAGACGGCTGGAAGGGAGGAGTCCTCGGCGATGATGGCGGCGGCTCCGGCAATGTCAACTGCGGCCACCTTGGCGATGAATTCAGGAATCTTCACGCTGACAGGGCAGGCCTGCACACAGCGGGGATTCTTGCAATGGAGACAGCGTGAGGCCTCTGTCGTGGCTTCCTCAAGGTTGTAGCCGTAGCAGACCTCTTCGAAATTATGCGCGCGTACCTTCGGATCCTGCTCGCGTACCGGTACTCTTGGTATTCTCTGTGCCATTATATTCCCATTTTAGATTTAACCTCCGTCTCCTCGGGCCTGTATTGTCCGAGACGCCTCATGGCCTCGTCGAAATCAACGTCGTAGCCGTTGAACTCAGGACCGTCCACGCATGCGAACTTCACTTTTCCGGCCACGGTCACGCGGCATGCACCGCACATCCCCGTGCCGTCCACCATCAGCATGTTCAGGCTAACGTCCTCAGGGATGCCGAGTTTCTTGCAGGTCAGGGTGCAGAACTTCATCATGATCATAGGGCCGATTGACACTGCCTGGGTATATTCCTTACCCTCATTGACCAGTTTCTCAAGCAGGCCGGTGACCATTCCGTGGAATCCTTCCGAACCGTCGTCAGTGCAAAGGTAGAGGTTGTCACAGGCGGAGGCCAGCTCTTCCTTGTAGATAAGAAGATCCTTGGTCTTCGCTCCGATGATGACATCGACCGCTATGCCTCTCTCGTGCAGCCATTTAGCCTGAGGGTAGACCGGAGCGGTGCCGACACCGCCGGCGATGAATATGTACCTTTGGCCTTTCAGCTCCTCATCCGTCTTGTCAACGAAGGCGGAAGGGTTGCCCAGAGGTCCCACGACATCGCTGAAGAACTCGCCTTCGGCCTTGGAGATGATCGCGGCCGATGACGCTCCTATGAGCTGGGTGACGATGGTCACCGTGCCGTTCTCCCTGTCGTAGTCACTGATGGTAAGTGGTATGCGTTCGCCCTTTTCGTCGGAGCGGACAATCAGGAACTGCCCAGGTTTGGCGGCCTCGGCAATCCTTGGAGCCGACACCACCATCTTGCAGATGTTAGGAGTCAGCATCACTCTTTCAAGAATCTTGAACATAAGCTATCTAAAAATAGTGTTATTAAATGTAGCGGGCAAATGTAGGAAATTAAGTCGATATTCCAAATTATTCCCGAATATATGATGCAGGATCGCGCCCGATTGTCCGGTTTTGCGTTCGTTCTGTTGATTTGCTAGAATTTAGCATTATTTAGCTTCGGAAATGTGTGTTTTGAAGGATTTTAATTGTATATTCGCAGAATTCGGGATGAGTGCCGAAAGGTACGATGTCCGTGACGATAAATGACACATTGATATGGCTAAGAAATCTACCTTCAAGTCCAATTGGCCGAAATACCTTCTCCAGTGGGGAGTGCTGGCGCTGCTGGTTTTCTTCTTGAGCGGACTCGCTTCGCTCGTGTTCACTGACATGAATGCTCCGGATCCGGAAAAATACTGCCCTTTCGGCGGCCTGGAGGCGTTGGGAACCTATTTCGCCAATGGTTCATTGCCTTGCTCGATGACAAGCATGCAGATCGCGATGGGAGTTGTCCTCGCGGCGGCTGTCGTGCTTCTCGGCAAGCTGTTCTGTGGCTATCTCTGTCCCGTCGGAACGGTGGAGGATCTTCTGAAGAAACTCAGGCAGGCCATCGGGTTCAACGCCTTCAACATCAATGAGCGCAGTGTCGCCGACAAGGTGCTGAGGATCGTGAAGTACGTGCTTCTGTTCATCACCTTCTACATGACATTGACCGCAAGCGAGCTCTTCTGCAAGAATTTCGACCCGTACTACGCCACGGCCACGGGATTCAAGGGTGAGATCACGCTTTGGATGTCCGTCGCCGCTTTGGCGCTTGTGCTTATCCCCGGTCTTTTTGTGGACAGGTTCTGGTGCAAGTACATCTGCCCGCTCGGAGCGATCTGCAACTCCCTCAAATTCTGGGTGTGGATAGTCGTGCTTGTGGGTGTGTGGTGGATTCTTGGCCTTCTCGGACTACAGCTGCCTTGGGTCTGGCTGCTTGGAGCCATGTGTCTGCTCGGCTACCTGCTGGAGATCCTTTGCGGAAGGCCAAAGCCGCAGCTGCTCGGCGTGGTTATCGACAACGGCAAATGCAAAGGCAACTGCCGTCTCTGCCAGAAGAACTGTCCTTATAATATTGATGTCCCGTCATTTGAAGGCAAGGTCAATTCTGTTGACTGCACCCTTTGCGGCGAGTGTGTCGCCTCCTGCCCTCTTGGCGCCCTCAGTGTCGGCGTAAGAAAGGAGGTTGATGGAAAACGCTGCAAGTCAGCCAAGTATATTCCTGCGGTACTGACTGTCGTGGCTGTCGCCATAGCGTTCATCATCGGAGGAAAGTTCGAGGTGCCTACAATCGACGAGAAGTGGGGGATAGAACCGGGAATGAAACTGGAGACGGTCAGGATGGAAGGCCTCAAGTCGGTCAAGTGCTTCGGCAGTTCGATGGCCTTCAAGGCCAGGATGGAGAAGGTGGCGGGAGTCCATGGAGTCAGGACATTCGTCGGAAGCCACACGGTCGTGGTCACCTATGACGCCAACGCCATCGACGCCGCGAAGGTCGAGGCTCTGATCTTCGTCCCTTCCAAGTTCAGGGTCAACAGCCTGGAGCCGGAGCAATACGACTCGCTCAAGTGCGTGACCATCAGGACGGAAAAGATGTTCGACAAACTCGACCTCAACTACCTCGGAATGCAGATGAGACTCACGGAAAAGAAGATATTCGGTCTGGAGTCCATCTACGAGTGCCCTCTCATCGTCAAAGTGTACATGGCGCCTGACGAGGATCTGGACGAGGCGTGGTTTAAGAATATTGTCGAGAAGAAGACCCTTGAGATGCCGGTTCACGGCGGCGGGGTCAAGACGATGGATCTCGGATTCAAGTTCATCCGTTTGGAGAAGGGAAGCACCATGATCTCCACTCCAGACTACCTAAGGATGATGTTCGACCAGTTCGCCGCTGAATATGCCCGTGAAACCAATCTTGACACGGCCCAGTGGTGGTACGAGATTGTTGACCGCAACTACGAGAAGCCTATAGTGAAGAGAGGGATGCCATTCCTCAGCAACCATCTGTCCTCCCATGAAGGGGTTCTGGGAACATACCTCACCCTTAACGATGATCTGGAGCCATGCATCCGCATACGTTACACGGCTCCGATGACCGAGGCCGCGCTTTTCGAACTGATGACGATGCCGAAATGGACTATCAAGTTCTCGGATGACGACATCCGCGAGGTTGAGGCCAAATTGAGTTTCGGAAAACCGGGCCGCAGCATCCCCGTCAAATAAGCGTTCATATTCATAAATAGAGGGTAATTTCTATTGCCGCTTAATTAGATGAAAGGAATATACATCGCGCTCGCCTTGCTTTTCGCCGCGTCTTTTACAGCCAGGCTTGATGCTCAGATCGCCATATCTGAAGATATGTTCGGACGCACTTCATTCACGGTGAAGGCGCAGGTCCTTGACTCGCTGACGCGGGAGCCTATCGCGTTCGCTTCGGCGTATCTCAGGCATCCTAAGGACACGGTCATCACCAGTTTCGCCCTGACGGACACGCTCGGCAAGGCTGAGTTGAAGAAAGTGGCGAAAGGAGAGCATCTGCTTTGCATTGAATATCTCGGCTACAGACCTGTCTATAAGAAGATTTATGTCCGTGGCAACTATGACGCGAAGACGATCCTGATGAGACCGGACGACAAGATGCTGAAGGCGGCGTCTGTCTCCGCGGTCGGGACTCCGATGGAGATGAAAGGGGACACCCTCGTCTACAACGCCTCCTCGTTCAGGGTGATGTCCAACGACAACCTTGCGGATCTGCTGAAGAAGATGCCAGGCGTGGAGGTAGGCGAGGACGGAACCGTCAAGGTCAACGGCAAGGAAGTCAGCAAGATAACGGTCGGAGGCAGGACGTTTTTCCTTGGGGACAACAAGGCCACTCTCGACAACCTTCCGGCCCGGATCGTTGACAAGGTGAAGGTCATCGACAAGGAGTCCGAGTCCGCCGAGTTCACCGGCATCAAGGGGGACAAGGAGAAGGTGATGGATGTGGAGTTGAAGGAGGAATATAAGAGCGGATGGTTCGGCAACGCCAAACTCTCGGGAGGAACGACAGCTTCAGGCAAGGATGACAACGGATTCAAGGAAAGGAAGGATCTGCTCTTCAGCGGCTCCGCTATGGTCTCGGCCTACGGCGAGAGGAACCAGCTCACGACCATAGCCAACGGCTACAACTTCATGGCTCCCGGATCCGGGATGCTGGTCATGTATGACGGTAATGAGAGCGATGTCCCGTCGTTGCCGTACAATGGCATGCACAGAAGATGGCAGGTGGGGACGAACTTGAACTCGGATGTGATAAAAGGCTTCACCACAGATGCTTCGGTTGTTTACTCATCAGAGAACGTGGACAAGCGTTCGAGGACTGACCGGACTTCATTCAAGGAGGATGGCGACCTTTTCGACACTTCAGGCGAGGTTGAGAACGGCAATCTGGACAAGTTCAGTGTGCGCGCCGAGTTCAAAAAGAAAAACAGGAAGAAGACATCACTTTACTTTGAGCCATACTTTTCCTGGTATGACTACAACAACACTTCCACTGGCAACACACAGTCGCTTATGGAAGGTGTGGAGAGAAACCGTTCGGTGTCAAACACATTTTCAAAGAAGAGTGGAATCTCCACCGGAGGTGATTTGAGCGCCGGAATCAAGAAACTCGGCAAAGATAAACGCGCGTTGACCCTTGATCTTGACTACACTTTGAGTGCGAATGACGGAAAATCGACAGAATATTCAAAAACAACGTTCGCTTCTTCAGGCAAAGAGGACATCCGTGATCTGATTTACGACAAGGACGGCAGTTACAGTGACATAGGCGGATCGCTCAAATACGTCGAGCCGTTCGGCAAGAACTGGGCGCTGTCCGCGACATTGAGCTCGCGCTATAGTGTAAGGAAGTCAACCAGTGACGCGTCCAATGCTGACGGATCGGCCAACGACTACTACTCGTCTGTGTCGGACAACTACTATTTCTCCAATGTGGGACAGCTTCTGGCTCAGTACAACAAGGGAAAGACCAACGTGCAGTTCGGTGGTCAGGCAAGGCTCTACAAGAACGAGAACTACGCCCGCTCTTTCGGGCTTGACACCAAGACAGGAGTGGACGAGTGGCAGACAACGCTTTCGCCTTTCGTGAACGTGAGATATTCCGACAAGAACAACAATGTGTATTTCAGACTGTCCAGCAGAACGGCCAGGCCATCTTCTGCTAGCATCGTGCCGACATTCAACATTGTCAATCCGACAAGGATCACGGCGGGAAACATCTACCTCAAGCCGGTGACGACCGAATCGGCAACAGCTTCCTATAGAGGCTCATGGGGAAAGGCCAGGTTCAACGGTTGGATGTTCGGAGATTATTCCTCCAATTCACAGGTGTCCGCCATCTGGTTTGATAAGAACAGTATCAGATATTCGATTCCGGTGAACACGAGGAAGCCGTCCTATACTTACAGCACTGACTTCAATTTCTTCACTCCGTTGTCTAAGGATGGAAAACTGCAACTCTCTGTTAGTGGTGGACTTGCGATCAACAGATCCGTCAGTTACCAAAGCAAAGGCTCGCTTGACGGAATTGACCTTGACTCTTTCGACTACACCGGTTTTATGGATAATTTCTGGGGCGACGCTTCCGGGGATCGCTTCTATTCCGGTCAAAGCGGGTTCCAGGAAAGCTTGACCAGGATCCTCAGAACTGATTTGAGTATTGAGTTAACATTGAATCTTGAACGATTTTCCGTGCAACTCGCCCCTGCGGTCAACAATTCAAGATCCAGATACTCTCTGGATTCAAGAGCGAACACAAACTATTGGGAGACATTCTTGAACATACGTCCATCCTACACATCACCTCACGAGTTCGAGTTCCAGTCGGATTTCTCCTATGTGATCCTCAGAGGCTATGGCTCCGGGTACGATGATGACTATGTCCGCTGGAACCTGAGTGTCGGAAAGAACATAAAGTCTTTCAACATCACACTCACAGCACAGGACTTGCTTGACAGCGCAAGGTCACTGAGGCGCACCGTCCAGGATGACTACGTCCAGAACTCCTACACGAATGTGCTCGGCCGCAGGATCATCCTCTCCTTCACGTGGAACTTCGGCAAGATGGACGCCTCCAAGAGCGGAGCGGCCCAGAATGCCATGTGGAACATGGCGTACTAAAGCAGATGTCCCAGGAAGCGCGCCTTCTCGGAATCTGACATACCACGCCTGCGGGCATATTCATCAATCGCCTTCTGGCTGACGCGGCGGATTTCAGGATAGGTGGCATCCGGATGAATGAATATGAGTCCGCAGATGCTGGCGTCCGGAATCATAGCGCAACTGTCCAGCAGCGTGATGCCAAGCCTCTCTGATTCAGGCAGCAACCTAAGAATATCCCGCTTGAGCGTGTGGTCCGGGCAGCTTGAATACCCCGCCGCAGGCTTGATGACCTTCGCCCCGCTGAACTCTGATGGCAATTCTTTATGAATATGCCTGCTCAGCCATTCTGACGCCGCCTCCGCGAGAGTCAGCCGTACGGCCCTGGTAAGCATCGGCCCGTATTCCGTGCCGCAAGCCGGACAGTCGCATCCGGATGGATGTGATTCGGTGAGCACGGAAATCGCGAACATCCCCATAGGCGACTCGAACCCATATTCCTTAGGCGGAACGAAATCGGCCAGTGACCGTTCGCCTTCCTGCCGGAGCATCGGCAGCCGGAAATCTTTGGAGACAATGTCGTCCCCTTCGCTATGACATCCGTCAAACCTTGCCGAAATGGTTATCTGACAAGCGTTTCCGTCCTTTAGTCTATCAATTTCCTTATGTGCGTCGGCACGGAGTTTCCTCAGTTCGTCGTGTCCTGTTCCACTTTTTATTCCCCAGATCGCAGCGAACATATTCCAGTCAAAGAACGGCTCCACTTCCTCTATGCCGAGCCTCTTCCCCGATATGTTCCCGAATGGTTCCCCCTTAATGAAACTGAAGGCCGGGAACGGTTCGACGGGCTTGTGACCGGCCTTTTTCTGTGAAGACTGTGCATAAAGTTTACGAAGATGCTCTTGCTTTTTATGCTCCGCGGCCTCCGTGCCTTCTCTGTCCGTGATAAGCTGGTTTGCAAGCACCGCGCTTGCGGATGCGTCCTGGCCATAGAACACATGCCCGTAAAGGGGCGCCAGCCTGACAGCTGTGTGGAGCGCCGACGCAGCGGCTCCGCCCACAAGCAGGGGAGTGTCCAACCCTCTGGCCGTCATCTCCTTGCAGATCTCCTCCATCTGGTATAGCGAGGGCGTTATCAGCCCGCTGACCCCGATAAGGTCCGCAGAGCACTCCGTCGCCTTCTCCAGAATCGTCTCCTTAGGCACCATCACCCCAAGATCCACGATCTCGAACCCGTTGCAGCTCAGGACAATCTCCGTGATGTTCTTCCCGATGTCGTGCACGTCCCCCTTGACAGTAGCGAACACGATCCGAGGCTTTTTCACCTCCGACTCTCCGCCCCTCTCCTCAATGTAAGGTTGCAGCAGAGCCACCGCATTCTTCATAGTCTTGGCCGACTTCACCACCTGAGGCAGGAACATCTTTCCCGCCCCGAACAGTTCCCCGACCCGGGCCATCCCGCTCATCAGCGGCCCGTCAATGATCTCCACAGCTTTATCGTACAGGGTCAAGCACTCATTGATGTCCCTCTCCAGTCCAGACGAATCCCCTTTGACTAACGCCCGAACCAGTTTCTCCTCCACAGCCGCTTCGGCAGGCTCGGCGACCGAAGAAATATTACTTGATTCCGCTCCCGTCAGCGCGCCCCTTGATGCCGCGAGGCGACCATTCTCCCGGATAGGGCGCGCAGCGTAGGTCGCCTCTGCCCTTTCCGACCCGGAACCGACCCCAACAGCATCCTTTTCCACCATAATCAGCGAAGCCTTCTCAATCAACCGATCCGTAGCCTCAGCATCCGAATCCAGAATCACATCCTCCACACACTTAAGCAACCCCGGCTCAATCTCATCATAAACCCGCAACATCCCCGGATTCACAATCCCCATATCAAGCCCCGCCGAAATAGCATGGTAAAGAAACACCGAATGCATGGCTTCACGTACAGTATTGTTCCCACGGAAAGAAAACGAAAGATTTGAAATACCTCCCGAAGTCCGACACCCCGGCAGATTCCCCTTGATCCACCGCACCGCCTCAATGAAATCAATCCCGTACCTCGAATGCTCCGGAATCCCCGTTCCCACAGGCAACACATTCACATCGAATATGATGTCACAAGGCCGAACCCCGACTTTGGAAGTCAGCAATGAATATGCCCGCCGGCAGATCTCCACCTTCCTGTCGTAAGTCGTAGCCTGTCCCTCCTCGTCAAACGCTATCACGATAATGGCCGCACCCAACGCCTTGATCTCCCGAGCTTTCTCAATGAATATTTCCTCTCCTTCTTTAAGTGAGATGGAATTCACGATACACTTCCCTTGGGCGTTCTTGAGCCCTGTCACCAACGTCTCCCAATGCGAGGAATCTATCATAATAGCGGCCTTGGCCACAGCCGGATCATTGGAGACATAACGCAGAAACTTCTCCATCTCAAGCCTGGAGTCCAGCATAGCGTCATCCATATTGATGTCGATGATGCTCGCCCCGTTCTCAATCTGCCCGGCGGCGATCTGAAGCCCGGTCTCGTAGTCCCCGGCTGCGATCAGTTTCGCGAACTTGCGTGAGCCCGCCACATTGGTCCGCTCTCCGACATTCGTGAAGTTATTCTTCCTGTCAACCGCCACGCTTTCCAATCCGCTGACATAGAGTACATCATCCGGCTCAGGAATCGCTCTCGGAGATATTCCTTTAACCGCCTCGGCTACAGCCTTGATGTGTTCCGGAGTCGTGCCGCAGCATCCTCCCACAATATTCACAGACCCTGCCAGCGCCATTTTCCGCACGGACTCCGCCATCTGGGAAGGTGTCTCGTCATATTCACCCATCTCGTTCGGCAGCCCGGCGTTAGGGTAGCAGCTCACCGCACAGGCAGCGAAGGATGCGACCTCGGCGATCAGCGGAATCATCTCCTCCGCTCCGAGCGAGCAGTTAAGTCCGAAAGACAAAGGATTGCAGTGCTGGATGGAGCGGTAGAACGCTTCCATGGTCTGCCCTGTCAGCGTCCTCCCGCTGCGGTCACTCATTGACGCAGAAATCATTATGGGAATATCCGATGCTTCGGGAATATGTCCGATCGCATACAAGGCCGCCTTCGTGTTGAGGGCGTCAAAACAAGTCTCGAACAGCAGCAGATCCACTCCACCTTTTACAAGTCCTCTGATCTGAACCTCGAACGCCTCCGCCATCCCGTCAAATGAATATGGACGGAAAATCGGGTCGTTGATGTTCTGGGCAAGGGACAATGACTTGCTTGTCGGCCCGACGCTTCCGGCCACCCAAATCTTGCGTGGAGCCTCATCGGCGGCTTTGCGGGCTATCCGCGCGGCGGCCTCGGCCATCTGCCCGGCTTTGTCTGAGAGATTATATTCAGACTGCGAAATGCTGTTGGCACTGAATGAGTTGGTCGTGATTATGTCAGCTCCCGCTTCAATATATTCATTGTGTATCTCACCGATCGTTTCAGGGTTGGTGAGGTTGAATGACTCGCTGTTGCCCTGAAGGCCCTTGCGCTGAAGCATCGTACCCATCGCTCCGTCTAGGATGAGGATTCGCTTGGATAGTTCGGTCCGGATGTCGTGCATACTGTCGCTATATTCCTGAATTTAAAAACATTCCCGCAGGATTCCGATGATGTTGGCGGACTTGCCCATAGTGTAGAAGTGAACACCGGGAACTCCGTGAGCCAGAAGGTCTTTGCATTGAGCGGTGGCCCATTCC
>OIZO01001803.1_pt1 | contig 10161 bp, 7 predicted proteins | sample 1588551 | NCBI WGS metagenome assembly OIZO01 (sample SAMN03283271) | human gut metagenome | biome: human-associated habitat; material: feces | host: Homo sapiens | place: Peru | collected 2012 | reverse complement strand
CATCCTTGCGATGTGCAGAAAATGTGCAAAAGTGTGCAGAGCCAAAATCAGCCCGACAAGACGGTCTCAAAATGAGCGGCTTTCCTGCCGCTGCTGAGAAAAAGCGATCTCCACAGCCGCAAGAACTGAGTCAAACGGACTGTGGGGATCGCTTTTATGATAAAGGAGAAAATGAAGATAGCAAATTAACCCTTGTCTGCGCCGGAGGTGATTCCCTCGACGTAGAACTTCTGCATGATGACAAACAGGATGGAGATGGGAATGGACACCAGTACACCGCCTGCACAGAACAGTGCAAAGTAGTTGTTGATCAGCGTCTTTTGCAGCATGTTGTACAGGCCGATAGCCACGGTCCAGTCGGCAGAGACGCCCGAATTCAGGATCATTTTTGCCATCACGAAGTCCGTCCACGGAACCATGAAGGAGCTGATGATGGTATAGACCAAAATCGGCTTGGACATGGGCAGAACGACCTGGAAGAACACACGGGCGTCGGATGCGCCGTCCAGCTTGGCGGCTTCCCGCAGGGAGATGGGGATGGTATCAAAGAAGCCCTTGCAGATCAGATAGCCCAGACCGGACGAACCGGCATAGACCATGATAAGACCGGCATAGGAGTTGGTCAGATTCAGATATTTCAGGACGAAATAGACGGCGATCATTGCCAGCACGCCGGGGAACAGGTTGACGATGACCGAAAGATTTTGGATCAGCTTGCGCCCCTTGAAGCGGCAGCAGCTCAGGGCATAAGCCACCATCAGTACAAAGCAGGTGGAGATAACGCAGTTGAAGCAGGCCACCACAAGGGTGTTGGTAAACCAGCGTGGGAACTGCGCCACGGAATCGGAATGGAACAGAATGTTGATATAGTTGCGCAGTGTGTAACTGGCCGGGAAGAACCGCCGCACATTGATGCCCCGGTCTGTGGAGAAGGATGTGACCAGAAGCCACAGAATGGGTACCAGCCAGATAGCTGCCAGCAGGGCGAGGAACAGATGTCGGATAACGCTGCGAATCGTTTTGACGATACGCCCACGGCGCAGCTGCGCCTGCGTTTCAGCGGAACGAGCTGAAGAAATCGTTGCCTGTGTCAAGAGAACGTCGCCTCCTTCTTATTGATAAACCGGAAGCAGACCAGCGTGAACACTGCGCAGATGATGAATACCATGATGCCGATGACTGCAGCCATCTTGTAGTTGTATTGCTCCTGTGTCAGACGGAACAGCCATGTGACCAGCAGGTCCACCTCTTTTGCGCTGGAGGAAGCCAGTGCCTGATCCTTGGTGATATAAACGTCCTGTGTGAGCAGGTAGATGACGTTGAAGTTGTTAACGTTGCGCACAAAATCCGTTACCAGCGCCGGCCCCTGCACACTGAGCAGGTAGGGCAGCTTGATGTGGATGAAGCTCTGCCACGGCGAAGCGCCGTCGATGGTGGAGGCTTCCAGCATATCGGCGGGAATATTCATCAGCACACCGGTGGCAATGAGCATCTGGTAGGGCACGCCCACCCAGATGTTGATGAGGATGATCATGAACTTAGCCCAGTGCTGATCGGTCAGGAAGGGAATGTGGTTCATGTTCTGCCCCAGCAGGCCGATGGTCTTTAAAAAATCGGTCACGCCCGCATTGGACATCATGGTGTTGAAGATGCCGGCGTCCGAGAAGAAGTTGCGCACCAGCAGCAGGGTGACGAACTGCGGCACCGCAATGGTGATGATGAACAGGGTGCGCCAGAGCTTCTGGCACTTGGTCTTTTTATTGTTGATGAGCATGGCCAGAAATACGCCGCCGAAGAAGTTGGTGAAGGTGGCAAAGAAGGCCCATACCAGCGTCCAGCTGAGCACCCGGCCAAAGGCGTAGCTGAAGGTCAGGCTCAGCGAGTGCCCGCCAAACAGAGAAGCGAAGTTCGCCAGCCCCACCCATGTGAACAGGGCGGCGGGAGGCATGTGCTGCTGGTCGTAGTTGGTAAAGGCAACAGCGATCAAAATGAACAGCGGGATGATGGTGAACACCACCACACCCAGCACCGGAAGGGTGAGCAGGGTAACGTAGAACTTTTCGTTCAGGTACAGGGTGATATCCTGCCGGAAATTGTTGGGCTTTTTGCCGGCGGACTTCTGCGCCTGCAAAGCATAGTTGCTCTGCACCACCAGCATGGCAGCAGCGATCAGCGTTACAATGACCACCAGTGCGATCACGCTGAGCAGCAGGATGGCAAAGGAGTTGTCGTAGTTGTTGACCTCGTTCTTTAAGGTAAGGGGGTTGAACTGCATCTCCATCTGCACCGTGCCCAGCGTGCCGAACTTTTTCAGCGCCGGAATGCCGGAAGTGCCCAGAAAATACAGTCCCAGCCCCTGCACCAGCGTTACCAGCAGCGCCTTGATAAGCTGGCCGTGGCCGATGTAGCCCAGACCCCAGACAAAGAGGGACAGCTTTGTAAAAATATCTCCGTGAACAAATGCGTGACCGAACTTCTGAAGAAAATTCGGTTCCCGGCCATCCGCCCGCAAGGGCGGTGTAAGGACCATTTCTGCCACAGAAGTCAACTCCTTTCTTCTTGCAGCGGGTTTACGGCAAACAGAATGCTGCTTTTTGTCTTACGATAAAAAGCGGGCACACCGCATTCTGCTGCGTGCCCGCCGGAAAACCCGGAACTTACTGTGCCACAGGTGCGGTGATGCCGGCCACAGCGTCATCCACCAGCTGCTGGGTGGTCTTGCCCTGCGTATCGCCGGAGGCGAGGATCTCGCCCAGACTTGCGGCGGAGCTCCAGTAGTTTGCGCCTACCCGCTGCAGGGTTGCGTAAGAGCTCTGCTCGGCCAGTGCGGCAATGGCGGGTGCAGACTGCACAGCCTCGGTGGCGTTTGCGTTGATGTTGGAGGGTCCCAGCTTGCGGTCGTTGAAGCGCTTGATCTGGTTGTCCTCGTTGGTAATAAAGTCGGCCAGCATCATGGCCACGCCCACGTTAGCGCTGTGGGGGTTGACGCCCACCAGCTTGTAGCCGGAGAAGGAGCCCATCTGGACCTGCTCGCCGTTCAGGGTGTAGGTCGGCAGCTTGGTGGCGGCGTAGCCCTCGCCCCAAGCCTCCTCGGCGGTGCTGGCGTTCCAAGTACCGGAGATGGCGGCGCAGCAGCTGCCGTCCTTGATGGCGGAAACGATATCAGCATCCGCGCCGGACTTGAAGCCGGGGTTTGCGGCGATATCCAGAATGGCCTGCGTTACGTCTGCGCCGGGAGCCTCGTTCCAGTTGCAGACGGTGTTGATGCCGTCATCTGCCAGCGTTGCCACCAGACCGGCACCGGCGTAGAAGCTGTAAATGTACCATGCGTCGTTCACACTCATCATGAACTTTTTGCCGGCAGCTGCAGCCTTTTCCATCATGGTGTCCACGCTCTGCACATCCTCGGCGCTCAGAACGCTTGCATCATAGTACAGGAAGTAGCCATTGTCGGCGGTCATGGGGTAGGCGTAAAGCTTGTCGTTCATGGTGGCAGCGCCCACAGAGCCGGGCAGGTTGCGGCTCTTCACGTCGTCCGGGTTCAGCAGCACTTCCTGCAGCGCACCGGCATTCACCAGCTCGTTCAGCTGGTCGTCTGCAAAGGCGAAAACGTCTGCGGCAGACTCCGGGTCAGCCAGAACAGTGTCCTTTGCGCTGGACTCGGACTGCACGCCGATCTCAATGGTCACATTGCCCTTGTCCGCATTCTGCTCGATAAAGGCATCTGCCATCTCGCGCAGCATGGTCTGATCCTCTTCTGCACCCCACATAGTCAGCTTGACGTCGCCCCAGCTCTCTGCGGCAGAGGCAGCGCTGCCGGAGGCGGCAGCGGAGGAAGCGGTGCTGTTGGAAGAACCGCCGCAGGCGGTCAGCACACCGGCAGCAGCCACGGTACCCATGGCTGCAAGGAAGTTACGACGAGAAATCAGCTTTTTCATGATCCAGTTCTCCTTCATTCCAAATCAGAGATCATCGAATGCTTTTTGTTGCGCTATTTCGTTGCGCACGTTCGAGCATTTCTTCTTGCACTAATAGAATACTGCATTCTTCAACTCACGTCAATGGACGAAATTGACGGTATTGTTGAGTCAAAACTGGAAAAAGTGACGGCAAAATCGGGATACATGGGCAAAAAGCGCGCAACTTTAGCGCAACCTTTGTCATGCCCTTTGTCATGCAAAAAGCAAAAATGCCCGCTCCGGGAAAGGAGCAGGCACAAAAAGCACGTTATTTGATGCTGCGGGAGCGTTCCATCCACTTGGTAGAATCCCTCAAAATGACCTGATAGCCTTCCAGCTGCCGCATGACCGTTTCCTTTCCGGCCAGACGATCCAGCAGCATCCGGCAGGCGGTCTTGCCCAGCTGCTCCGCATCGTACTGCACAGCAGAAACAGAGGGCGTGATGCTGGCGAGCATGGAGCTGTCGTACAGGCTGGCAACTCTCAGATCATTCGGGACAAGGATATGCCGCATCCGCAGCTCCCGCATGACCTCAAACGCAATATCGTCGTCGCCGCAAAGCAGGCAGTCGGCTTTCTGCTCCAGCGCAGCTTCCAGCGCATCAATGGTCTGCCCTGCGGATTCGATGCCGGAGTGTATAAGCCGCTGATCCACCGGGATGCCATATTCGGCGAATCCACGCAAATATCCACGAGTTCGGTCGGTGTTGACCGCATAGATGGTGCTGCCGACAAAAAGCGCGATACGTTTTGCGCCGAGCTGAAGCAGGATGCGGGTCATTTCGCAGGCAGCGGCGACCTGATCGTTATCGACCTGCGGGATCGTTTTGTCCTCGCTCCGCCCAATGAGTACGAAGGGCGTTTCATACTGCCGCAAAAGGTCGATGCAGGGATCGTCCGCCATTGCATAGGTGAGGATCGCACCGTCCATTTTATGGCTGGCAAGCTGTCGCTGCAGCTGGAGATATTCCGTATTGGAAGAATAGCACAGCAGCAGATCATAGCCGCGCTGGTCTGCCATGGTGCAGATGCCGCCCATGCACTTGCGCAAAAACGGAAGGTCCAGCGCAATGAAACGTTTGGGAATAATCATTGCGATGTTATTGGTGCGCATCGTTTCGCCGCTTTGAACAGAAGTGAGTTCCGGACGGGTGCGCCCCATATACGCATAGACTTTGGCACGGGTCTCTTCGCTGATACGACCTTTTCCGGAAAGAGCGCGTGAAACTGTCGTTTTTGACACGCCAAGAGCCTCCGCCACCTGTTCGATCGTCATTTTTTCAGATTCCTTTGCAGCCACGGATGATCCTCCTCTTTTTTGTAAATCTGCGCAACAAAATATCCCATTCAGCATAGCGGTACATTGCGGCCTTGTCAAGACGGAAAACAAACAAAAAGCGTCCTGCTTTTTCGGCAGAACGCTCAAAGGGGAAACTTTACTTCTTACAGAACCTGTTTGCCGTCTTTCCAGACAGCCGTTCCGTAACGTCCTAATACCGTGCCGTTGATGGTGACCGGCTGCTCCGTGCAGTTCTGTACAAATACAAATCCGCCACGGCGGACAGCCAGAACGCCATCCGGAAGCGGCTCCGGCCATGCGGATGCCAATGCGGCTTCGCTGGCTGCACGATGATAAAACGCACGGTAGAACGCTTCATCGAAGCGGCTTGCCAGATAGTAGGCACGGCCTTTTCCGTAAGGATGGACGGCTGCCGCAGGACTGCCCTCGTAGTAATCTTCCGCATAGAAGCTCAGCGGAGCCGCAGGGTCAGTGCCATTCAGAGCAGCCACCTCGCAGAGTGCGGAAGCCTGTGCCTCCGGCAGACCGCTTCCATCTGCCGGGGTGCAGCAGCGCACCTCTCCATCGTACATTCCGTCGATCTCGGTGCGGCGCAGACCCAGCAGATCGGTCAAGCCGTAGGGCGTATCTCCCAGACGGCACAAATCGCTTTCGTCCACTACGCCCGTCCAATAGGTGACGACGACTGTACCGCCGTTCTGCGCAAAATCGCAGAGCTTTTTTGCAAAGGCATCGGTCAGCAGATAAACCATCGGCACCACGACCAGACCGTACCCCGTCAGGTCGGAGCTCTGATTTACGAACTCCACGGAAATGCCCTCCCGTGCAAGAGCATTGTAGTGCAGCTTCAGCTCATCCCAGTAACCCATGCCTGCATTTCGCGGGCCGCAGGAGCCTTCCAGTGCCCACTTGTTTTCCCAGTCGTGGACGATTGCCGCCTGTTTTGCGCGGCAGACTGTTGCAATTTCCGAGAGCACTTCCAGCTTTTGGCCCACACCGACGGTTTCCCGGAAGGGACGGGCATCCTCCCGCCCATCGTGGCCGACGACTGCACCGTGAAGCTTTTCCTCCGCACCGCGGCTGGCGCGCCACTGGAAGTAAAGCACGCTGTCCGAACCATGTGCAACCGTCTGCAGAGCAGAAAGCTCTGCGATTCCGGGCTTTTTCTGCTTGGAGACAGGCTGCCAGTTGGTAAAGCTGGGGCTGGATTCCATCAGCAGGAAGGGCTTGCCCTTCATGGAGTAATACAAATCATGCATCATGGCGGTGTCCAGAGCCGTCTCTTCCACGGTCTCGGTGGGCTTGTGCCATGTGGGATAGTTGTCCCAGCTTGCCACGTCGATCTCTTTGGACATTTTGAAATAGTCGATCCCATCGAACCGGTACATCATATTCACCGTAAATTTTGCATCCGGTGCAAATTCTTTCACGGTATCGCGCTCAAATTTCAAAAAATCAATATGCTGATCGCTGACAAACCGCTTCCAGTCCAATGCCAGACCTTGCACGGCATTTTCCCCCTGCGGGGCGGGACTTTCGATCTGTGCCCAATCGGTGTAATCGTGGCTCCAGAATCGGGCGTTCCACGCTTTGTTCAAGGCTTCCAAAGAGTTGTACCGCGCCTTAAGCCAGCGGCGGAACGCAGCCTGACACAGCTCGCAATGGCAGTCGCCGCTCATCTCGTTGGAGATATGCCAGAGCAGAACAGCCGGGTCGCTGCCGAACCGTTGCGCCAGCTTCTGGTCGATGATGCGGACTTTTTCTCGGTAAACCGGCGATGTATAGCAGTAATTCTGCCGCCGGTTGTACAGCTCACGGAAACGATCTGACCGGACACGACGCACTTCGGGGTATTTGTATGCCATCCATGCAGGCCTTGCCGCGCTGGGGGTTGCAAGGATCGTATAGATTCCATTGGCATACAGGTTATGGATGATGTCTGCCAGCCAATCCAGCTCAAATACCCCCTCCTGCGGTTCCAACGTGGACCATGAGAACACGCCCAGCGTCACGGTATTGACGTGCGCCTTTTTCATCAGTGCAATGTCCTGTGCCAGTATATCGGGCCGATCCAGCCACTGTTCCGGGTTATAGTCACCACCATGAAGTAATTTGAGCTGCTGCATCATAGCTTCTCCTCTGCTTGCGCAAAATGCGCAACATATTTGCGAAATAAAGTTGCGTTCGATACAGAGTATAGCAAGAACATCTGTAAGATGCAATGCAGCTTTATGGAATTTCGTTGTAATAATCTGAACGTTTGATGCGGCGCAAGAAACCGTCCATGGATGCTTTGGAAGATTTCACAACGTTCATGGGGGATTTATAGGCAGGTTGTCAAAATGCAGAAATACATTGATTGAACGGGAAAGCGCTTGAACGCCGTGCTATAAGTCCTACTATCACTGCATTCCTGCAATAAAATTTGCAAAACCATCTTGACGCACCTTGTAAACCCTGACACTCTCTGTCACAAATCCCACCGAGCTTGTCGGGGCAATGCCCCTCCATCTTGCTGCGCAAGACCGCTCCGCCGCTTGAAAGCCCCACCGGGGCTTTCATTGCTGCGCTGCGCAAACGCGAGTTTACCGCATGGCAGGCCAAAAGATTAAGTCTAATGAACCAAACAACTGCTAATCCGTATTGCTTTTGATACGGGTTAAGGGCAGAACAAGGAAACTGTTGCAAAATAGCTCTCTGAAAAAAATATGCACAAAACCCGGAACCTTTTCAGAGCCAAAACGGCTCAAAAAGGGTTCCGGGTTTCTGTTTTTGCACTATTTCTTTGCGCAAGTTGCTATCGCATTTTTATTTTGCAACAGCCCCTCTTGACTTATTTCTGAATTTTAATTCGGAAGTTCAATTTTATTTTGACTTAGATTATAGATCGTTTTATCATCCCAGTTTCGTCGGAGAGCAATCTCGGCAGTCAGATCTGTATTATTATAATTGATCGACCATTGTGTATTACTTGTGATATCAGTAGGACTTGGATTCTGGGAAGATGCCTTTAAAGCATTCCATACGGTAGAATTGGTATGTTCTGTTTCTGCTTCAAAAGTCTTAAGAACAGCATCGTAACGTTCTCTTCCGTGTCCGTAGATTCCATTCTTCTGATTCGGAGCAACTTTGTCTTTGTACAGGACAAAGAAATTCGTGACAGCTTCAGATCTGGTGTCAACGAGTTCTCGGGTTTCACTGTCGCAATCGTATTCAATGACTCGTCCATCACCTGAGGCGTCTGTAATGTAGAAATGATAATCTCTACCGGAGGAGGCGAACATATCATATTCTTTTAACAGATCTACTGCTTCCTGTGTGGAGGCAGCACGGTCCAACACGAGACGAATAGCCAGTGTTGTTGCGATTGTTGGCTTGCCGGTATTCTGGAAAACTGGTTCGCTGTCCAGAGTAAGTACTGCAATAGAAACACCTTTTTCGTTCATACCATCAAGGCAAATGAAAGGAGAGGTCAAGGTGGCAAGTTTTTTCTTCATGCTTTCATCAGGTGTATTGGCAGAAATATTATCAAGTGCCGCGAAGGCTACAGATTTGTAACCATTTTGGGGCGTACAGTACACAAGCATGGCAGAAGTGTCCAGCTTAAAATCATAATTTCGGCCCATATGAACCTGATTCTGGTTATCTGTCATTGTAAACGCAGTGCATCCGAAATCAGGAGCTTTGATCTTAACAGGCAGCAGGGGAAGAGCTTCTTTGATAATTGCGTCGATCATACTTTGGTTGTCTGTGATTCCGTAGTCAATGATCTGATCCAGATCATAATCGTATTTGATGTCTATCTGATAAAGGTTGTATCCATCTTCATAAGAAGTGACTTTCTGAATGGAAGAGAGCGTGCGGAAGCGGGAAAAATAATAGATACAGAAGCTTCCGACAAGGAGAAGAATGATACAGACAATAATAAGGGAGATTCGTTTTATATGTTTTTTCATAGAGCTTCCTCCTTGTCATCAAACCTTGTTATCCTTTCAGATCAAACTGTACGGACAGCGATGCAAGCACTGCATCTACCACCTTCCGCGCCTCGGCAAGCATATCGATCTCTGCCACAAAAGCGATGACATGCTCGCGCTCCTGCGCGGGGACCTGCAGCGCACTCAGGCTCATGCTCAGATAGCGCCGTATTTTGCGCTCCAGCGTAAAGTAGGGGTCGCACCGCCGTGCCATGTAGCCGCGCATCATGCCAGCCGTGCCCAGCTCCATCTCGTAGAAATCGCACTCGGCGCACCCGGGCAGATACGCGCTGAACGCCGCCTGCAGCTCGGCCGTGGTGCTGCGGTGGATGATCTCCGCCGTGGCGGGGAAGGTGTACGCTTCCACATAGATATCCCGCAGGTTCTCGCTCAGCTCGGTCATCGCCAGCTGCAAAGCCGTTTCCACCGCGTAGAGGTACACCGGCGAGGGGGCGTTTGCCGCCAGCGGCCTTACCGCACCGAACTGCCTGCTGAACATCATGCCGATCAGCTCGGTCAGCACACCGTCCTTGGTGCGGAAAATATTCTGGAACGACCCGGCAGAAACATCTGCTTCCTTTAAAATTTCTGCCACCTTGGTGTTCGTGTAGCCTTTTTCCAGAAAAAGCCGGACACAGGCGGTCAGTATCCGCCGTTTTGCTTCTTTGCTGTCGTATCTGCGCGCCATTGGAAATCATCCTTTTCTATAATTGGTTTCTGACCCAATTATATATTGATTTGAAAATCGCGTCAAGTAAACTTTTCAGGGCGTATTTTGGGCAGGTTGACAAAATTTGAACTTCCCGCCGGTGTGCAAAGGTGTGCAGAGCCCCAGAAAAAAGAAAATCCCACGAGGAATCTTGCGATTCCTCGTGGGATTTTGGTGCGCTCGAGGGAACTCGAATCCCTGGCCCTCTGATTAAAA
>OIZO01001800.1_pt1 | contig 10176 bp, 12 predicted proteins | sample 1588551 | NCBI WGS metagenome assembly OIZO01 (sample SAMN03283271) | human gut metagenome | biome: human-associated habitat; material: feces | host: Homo sapiens | place: Peru | collected 2012 | reverse complement strand
GTAATAAACCATCCACCAATCACACTCAATACACCAGTTACACGGAATACGGCACTCTCACGGCTCCAGGCTCTATCGGCAAGTGAAGAACCCATTGCCACCATAAAGGTAACGTATGTGGTAGAGAGAGGCAACTTGAGGTTGGTACCGATGGTGATGAGCATAGAAGCAAGTACCAGGTTGACTGCAGCACGAACGACGTCGAAAGCAGCACTCTCTTCGAGTTCAACGACATTCTTGTCGAAACGGGAATTGATCCATCTTTTCAAGGAATTTGGCAGATACTTGTTGAGCCAAGAGTCTGTTGCCTGACAGTTGCGAACAATGACGCGGGCAACAGAAGAACTGCCAAACATCTCATCGCCTTCATCCTGACGGCTCAAATCCACGGAAGTCTTGATCACATTCTGCGCCTTCTTAGAGGTTGCCATAGCAACAATCATCACAAATCCGGCAGCGAGCAGATAGACAGGAGTGGTCTTGGCACTCTCCATCAAGGAGGTCATCATAAAACTGTCTGGTCCTGCACCGTTGGCATTTGCCATATAGTCATTGTAAGAAGAAAGACCAGCCAAAGGCACACCGATGAAGTTGACAAGGTCGTTACCAGCGAATGCCATAGCCAAGGCAAAAGTACCCATCAGTACGGTGAACTTGAAGATATTGACGCGGCAGAGATGGAGGAATTCCATCACGATGGCAGAAACCACGAAGGTGATGCAAAGCAGCAACCCGATGTTCTGGTCGATAAAGTCGCGCCACTCACTTGGCAGATAAGGACTCTTGCCGAGACCCTTCATGAAGATGAAGTAGGAGAGGGCAGTGAAGGCGATTCCACCAAAGATAGCGATGGAATAGCGAGAATGCTTTCTGTAATTGAAGGTGAAGACGATACGGGAAATCCACATCACGAGTGCACCGAAAACAAAGGCGATGATGACAGATGAGAAGATACCCATGATCACCTCCAAAGCCTTGTTGCTGTTGAGCAATACACCATAGTTGAGGCTGTCGTCACCAATCATCTTGAGAGTGGCAAGGATGAAAGCACCTCCCAACAACTCGAATACCAATGACACGGTAGTAGAGGTAGGCATACCTAAGGTGTTGAACACATCCAGCACGATGACATCAGTTACCATGACGGCAAGGAAGAGCGTCATCACTTCTTCGAAGGTAAAGTGATCCGGACTCATGATGCCATGACGGGCGATGTCCATCATTCCTGAAGACATGATAGCACCGAGAACCACACCGCAGGAAGCGATGATCAGTACGGTGCGAAACTTCGCCACCTTAGCACCGATGGCAGATTGCAGGAAGTTGACAGCATCGTTGCTGACTCCCACAAAGAGATCAAACACTGCCAGACAGAGCAGGAAGATCACAATACATAAATAAATTGTACCCATTTCTATTTTCTCATTTGTAATTTCTAATTTCTCATTTGTAATTTCTCATAGAGTCCATCCACGATACTGTCGGCAAGTGAGATGTTCGGCACCATGATGGTGTCGCATTCCAAATACTCGCAGGCCTGGATGAAAATCTCTGCAGCGGGAATGATGACATCGGCACGGTCTTCCTTCAGCGAGAAGGAAATCTCACGCTCCTCGATGCTCAGCGGCTGCATCATCAGATAGAGACGCTTCAGCTCGCTGAGGGTCAGTTCCTTGCCGTTCGTCTTGTTGTGGCGGGCAAGCTTGTTGAGCTTGTTGATGTTTCCGCCAGAACCGATGATGCGGATATTGCCATATTCCTTGGCATATCTGCAGAGGTTTTCCTTAAACAGTTTTTCAGTATCAGCCGTCACCTTCCCGCTTAGCATTCTCAGCGTACCCATGTTGTAGGAGAAACTTTCAGCCAATGTACCGTCGTGGATGATGGAAACCTCAGTGCTTCCACCGCCCACGTCGATATAGGCGAAGTTTCCCTCATTGGAGTCGGTCTTCTCCACCAGGTTGTTGTAGAGCAGTTGCGCCTCCTCCTGTCCTTTGATAATCTCGAGTTTGATGCCGGTCTGCTTTTCTATTTTCTTCAGCACCTTCTTGCCGTTTTCTGCATCTCGCATGGCAGAAGTGGCACAGGCACGGAAGGCATCCACATCGTTGAGTTTCATGAATTGCTTGAATCCCTTCATCATGTGGAGCATCATCTTCTCCCTTTCCTTGGAAACCTTGCCGAGGGTAAACACATCCTTACCCAGGCGCAGCGGAATGCGGATGAACATGATTTTCTTGATGCGGTCTTCCTCGCGTGGTGCTTCCGGATCAAATCGCTTGATGAGTAGTCTGGCTCCGTTGGAACCAATATCTATTGCAGCTAAAGTCGTCATTTTCACTAACCATTTAACATTCAACATTCAAATTTCTCATTTCTCATTTCTCATTTCTCATTTGTAATTTGTAATTTCTCATTTCTCATTTGTAATTTCTAATTAAGGTACGCTTTATACAATTCCTCCTGGCTTCTGAATTCCGGTCCTTCTACGAACTCGTTGCTTCCCTTGCCATCCACTATGCGGCCGTTCACAGTATCTCTCATGCCGTATGAAACAGTGCGGAGCAGGTCTGCCTGCATATCCTCGTCATATACCGGGGTGAGCACCTCGATGCGGTTGAGGAGGTTTCTCGGCATCCAGTCGGCAGAACCGATGAAATATCTTGGTTTGCCGCCATTTGCGACGATGAGGATACGGCTATGCTCCAGGTATCTGTCGATGATGCCCACGCAGTGAATGTTCTCGCTGAGGTTGGCGATGCCCGGCACGAGCGAACAGTTGCCACGTATCACGATGTCTATCTTCACTCCAGCCTTGGAAGCCTGATAGAGTTTAGCCACCATGTCGGTATCGGTGATGTGGTTGATTTTCATCTTCACCCAAGCCTCCTTGCCCTCGTTGGCATTCTTGATTTCCGTATCCAGCATTCTGAGGATGCGGCTCTTCATGGAGTTAGGAGAAACGAGCAGTTCGTTGAAACGGAAAGGCGAGAAAGGACGGTCGATGAAGTCGAAGACCTTCGCCACCTCATTCACGATTTTCGGACGTGCCGTCATCATCAGATAGTCGGTATATATCTTGGCATTTCCCTCGTGGAAGTTACCCGTTCCGATGCAGGCGATATTGCCCTTCTTGGATTCGATATAGAGCAGTTTGGAGTGAATCTTCAATCCCTCCACACCGAAGATGACGTTGACGCCTTCCTCCTGCATACGCTTGCTCCACTTGATGTTGCTCTCCTCGTCGAAGCGAGCCAGGAGCTCTACTACTGCAGTTACCTTCTTGCCGTTGCGTGCCGCAGTAATCAGGGCCTTCACCACCTTGGAGTCCTTAGCCAGACGGTAGAGTGTAGTCTTGATGGCCTTCACCTCTGGCTTGACGGCAGCCTCACGCAGTACACGGATGTAGCCGTTGAAACTGTGGTAAGGCACGTGGATATAACGGTCTTTCTGTCTTATCTGTTCGAGGATGCTCTCGTTGGAGAGGAACTCCGGTTTCATGATAGGCGTCCACTTCTCATATTTCAGTTCCTTGTGTCCACAGTCAGGGAAAGACATCAGATCCTTGTGGTTCTGGTATCTTCCGCCCGCAAGCGAAGCATCAAGTTCCTTGGTGTTCAGGCGCTCGCGCAGTTTCTTCTGCAAGTCCTTCGGCATCTCTCGGTCGTAGATGACGCGCACCGCCTCGCCCTTCTTACGACTGTTCACACCCAGGGCAATCTTCTCCATCGTACCGAAGTCAGCATCATTGTCCATCTCCATTTCCGCATCCTTGGTAAACTTGAAGGAATAAGCACGGTAAGAGCTCTCCTTGAAACCGAGGAAAACTAAAGGCAGACAATAGCGGATCACGTCGTCCAGATACATGATGTTGTCGAATCCGTCGCTTGAAGGAATCTTCACCCAGCGGCCAAACACACGGTCAGGCACCTTCACCACGGCATATTTCTTCTTGCCTTTCTTGTCGTCTTTCTTTTTCTTACCCTTTTCATCCTCGTCATCATTTTCCATTTCGGTTTTTTCGATGGCGAGGTAGATGCGGTTGTCCTCCAGGGTAGAGAGGTCGTCTATCTCGTTGAGCCAGATAGGATTGACAGAGCCGTTGAGTTTGTCGTAGAAGAACTGTGTGAGGAAGTTCTTCTGCTCGTCGTTGAGATTGGTTTCGGTGACAAGTCTAACCTTGTGAACTTCAAGTTCGCGGAAAACCTGATCCACCGCTTCAGTGTATTCTTTCGAGTAAGATTCATTGAGCTTATTGATCGTTTTGAGAGACTTTTTGATTTGTGCTTCCATATCCTTGGTGAGGTTGCGGTCGATCATACGGTTGAGCGAAGCCACACGTACACGGAAGAACTCATCGAGGTTGTTGGAATAAATGCCGAGGAAGGAGAGCCGTTCGAGCAATGGAACAAATTCCTTCTCGGCTTCCTGCAGAATGCGATGGTTGAAGTACATCCAGCTCACGTCGCGTTCTACGTATGCTTTTTTAATAATTTCTTCTTTGGTCATGATCTTCTAAATCGATATAAAATTTTGTGAGACTACGTGTGAAAATCAAGTTAGTGAGAGAAATGTTATGCTTTAGCCTTCTTTTTCTCTTCCTTCTTGTTTTTATCAGCAGGCTTCAGTTCTTTCTTTTCCTCGGTCTTTTTAGACTCTTTCTTGTTTTCTGATTTCTTGGACTCTTTCTTAGTCTCCTCAGCCTTTACGCTTTCCTTTTTATCGGTTTGCGTTTTCTTCTCATCCTTCTTTCCGGCAACTTCAATAACGAGGAAATCAGTATCTCCGTCAATAAAATGGAGAGCCTTGCGGAAAGCTTTGCTGGCACCAGCAGGTACAATGATATCGTGGAGCTGGTCGCAGTCATCAAAAGTATGGCGGCTCAGTTTGGCAGGAACGCCGGCAAAAGTAATCTTCTTGAGTTTGTCGCATTCAGCAAAAGCATATCCCCTTACCTCCTTGACACCGGCAGGGATATAGACGTTATCCAGTTCATCACAATCATAGAAAGCATCGTGCTCTATCTCTTTCACGGAGTTGGCTATGATGACATTCTTGAGTTGTTTCTTGCCACGGAAAGCCATTTCGCCAATGATGGTTACTCCCTCAGGAATGGTGAAACTTGCCTCATTACTCATGCAATAGATGAGGCGCTTCTTATCGGTAGTATAAACCGCCTCTCCATCATAGTCGAAGTCATCACTGTCAATCTTCTGAAGGGCGAGGTTGAGCACTAAGCTCTCAAACTTATCGTCCTTCTTGCCTTCTTTCTTGGAACTCTTTTTCTTGAGAATCTCCAGAATTGCTTTCTTGTTCTCTTTCATTTAATTATAATGTTAATATGAATGTCTTCTCTTGTCTTCTCTTGCTCCAACAAGTAGGAAACATGTATTTCTTTTCGGGTGCAAAGTTACGACGATATTTTGAAAGCATGGGTGTAAAGCGCATTACGTGTTTGTGACGATTGTGTTACAAGGCAGTATTGTATGTTACAAATATATTTCAGATATATTACAGAGAGGGATGGGGATAAAAAAATCCGGTTAGAACCCCATGAGTTCCAACCGGATCTGTTCATTATATAGTTAAAATGATCATCTAAACCATATTTTCATCTCTGTTTAGATGAAGATATATTTCAGCACGAAGAGGATAGCCAATACCCACATGGTGATGCTCAGCTTCTTGATGTTTCCGCAGCAGGCGTTGATGGCCACATAACTGATCATACCGCAGAGAATACCATCAGAAATGCTATAGGTGAGCGGCATCATGATGATGGTGATGAAGGCAGGGATAGACTCTGCATAGTCGTTCAGGTCGATGTCCTTGATAGGCGACATCATATACAGACCCACGATGACGAGTACAGGAGTAGTTGCTGCAGAAGGAACTGACAGGAACAGTGGTGCGAAGAACAGGGCCACTAAGAAGCACATGGCAGTAACGAAGGCAGTAAGACCCGTACGTCCGCCCTGTGCCACACCCGAAGCACTCTCCACGTAGGTGGTAGTAGTACTTGTTCCGAAGCAGGCACCAGCCACGGTAGCCACAGCATCCGCCATGAACGCCTTGTTGAGTCCGTGGATTCTTCCGTCCGGTTTCATCATGCCCGCTTTGGTGCAGACGCCCACGAGTGTGCCCATCGTATCAAACATATCGATGAAGAGGAAGGTGAAGACGATGACCACCATATCGATGGAGAAGACGTTGGAGAAATCAAACTGGCAGAAGATAGGTGAAACCGAAGGTGGCACATCTACCAGTCCGTGTATTTCCGTGATGCCCATAGGAATGCCGATGAGCGTAGTAGCGAGAATACCGATGAGCAGGTTGCCAGGCACTTTCTTGATGACGAGCACGCTGGTCAGGATGATGCCGATAACGCCGAGCAGGGCAGAGCCTTCGGTGATTTTGCCGATGGTGACGAAAGTAGCTTCATTGGCAGCCACGATACCAGCATTCTTCAGACCGATGAAGGCGATGAAGAGGCCGATACCAGCACCGATGGCACGTTTCAGGGAAGCCGGAATGGCATCCACCATCATCGAGCGGATACCGGTAGCGGAGAGGATGATGAAGATGAAACCTTCGATGAGAACAGCCGTGAGTGCCATCTGCCAGGAATAGCCCATAGTGAGGCAGACCGTGAATACGAAGAAAGCGTTCAGACCCATACCAGGGGCAAGTCCGAAAGGTTTCTTGGCATAGACAGCCATCACGAGTGTACCCACAATGGCAGCCAGTACGGTGGCAGTGAACACAGCGTGTGTATCCATGCCCTGAGCGGCGAGATTACTGAAAATGTTAGGGTTTACGGCCAGGATATAGGCCATGGTGAGGAAGGTGGTGATACCAGCAGCCACCTCCGTCTTCAGTTTGTTTTGAGCAGGGTCAAAACCGAATAACTTTTGCAACATGTTTGTTTAAAATTAATATGTGTTTTGAATTTCGCTGCGAAATTACAAATAAAAACTGAAATTCGTATAAAATTATTGTGGAAAATGGAGAAAACTCATTTGTTTTTAGTAAATTTGCCCTCGAAAGAAAAAGTATATAGATATGGAAGTACAAACAAAGCTTACTGCCGGTCAGATAAGCATCATGATAAATGCCCGTATCAAAGATATGGCAATGTGGTTGATGGAAGACTTCAAGTATTCTCTTGAAGAGGCATTAGATTGTGTTTATAATTCGGAGTTATTTGAAAAACTTCAGGATTTGGAAACAGGGTTATATTATGAGAGCTCCGGGTATAACTATGAGTTGTTGAAGGACGAACTGAAATATGGAAAAATAGTTGGAGAATGATGGAATTAGAGAATAAAACTTATTATATTATATATTGTGTGAGCCAATTTGCGCAGCGTTTTGGCTTATCCTTGAAGCAATCCTATGCTTATCTTAAAAGGTATAAGGGATTGGATTTCTTGTATGAATGTTATGCTGCAGAGCATCTTCTTTCTTTAGACGATGCAGTGGATGATTTGGCAGTTATTTGTCATAGGTATGGAGGAGGTTTAGTATGTTAGAATTATATCATGGGTCCAATTTGTTCATAGACAAGATAGACTTTACTAAGTGTAAGCCTTATAAGGATTTTGGTCAAGGCTTTTATCTGACCGATATTTTTCCACAGGCAATGGATATGGCCATCAAGCGATCTCGTATAATTGGTTCAGGTTCTCCTGTCGTGACAAAGTTCTTGTTTGATGAGAAACTTTTGACTGATGGAAGTTTGAAAGTATTGACTTTCGATAGTCCTTCAATAGAATGGGCGAAATTTATTATTGCTAATCGTAAAAGAGATAATGATAAATTTGTTCATGACTATGATGTGGTGGTAGGTCCCGTAGCTGATGATGGTGTTGCTTTTCAACTGGAAAGATATTTGAATGGGGGGATGAATTTAGAACAACTTGTAAAAGAGTTGACCTACAAAAAGTTGAATCGCCAGTATTTTTTCGGTACGGAAAAAGCTATTAGTTATCTCCAGCTGATAGATGAATAATCTCTTTTATCAGAAAATAGGTGTATGCTATTGTATAGAAGATGTTATTGTAGAATTTGGCGGTAATATCAGCAGCTCCTTTGTAATAAAATAAATATATTTATAATGGGTAAACTTGCTTTGATATAATGTGTAAATTCAAAGATACAACTTTAGGAATCAAGAAACTGGATTTTGGAGTAAAGCGTGGAGCAATGGCAGTATTCTTGACCGATGGACGAGAAGTAATAGTTCCAATATCTATGTTCCCCGACATAAAAAGTCTAAGTAAGAAGCAGAGAGAGGATTATATGATTATGGACGACCAGTATTTCTCATTTGATGCTTCAAGTAAAATTTACTCGGTCAAAGATATTTTGAAATATTAAGTAATAAGCCCACTGAAAAGTGGGCTTATTTAAATTTATCTTAATCCTGATTTGCGTAACATTTCTCTCATTTTTATAACAAATGGGTCTTTGTTTCTATCTCTTTTTGTTCTTGAAAGAAATGCTTTTTCGTTTGCTTCCATTTCTTCGCGAAAACGAATTGCGTCTTCGCCATGTAGAGTAGGAATTGCTTTTATTGCTGTTGCCATATTTATGTCCTCCTATTAATTAAATTATTATATCTGCTGCAAAGATAATGCAAACGAGCGCAATGAAAACTTGTTTTCAGATTGCCGAGTGCAGCTTATCTTATGCAAAAATACGAGTTTTCTTCGTAACTTCCAAATTTTATTGCATAAAAATGGGAGAATCTCCTCTTCTTTCGCAAGTAGAGGGATAATAACCTTACTTAATAATACCAGAAATGATTTTGACCGGAAATGACTTTGACCAAAAGACCGGAATTATGAGGGCTAACGTTAATGTAGTTAAAATAATCAGAGAAAATGATGGTTTTTCAATAAAAAGAACTACCTTTGCGATTGAAAAAGATTAAAAGTAGTTCGTCTTCTTGTGAAAGAATCAGCGAATGTTTGCAGAAAGTTTTTTCTAAGATTTTCTGCAAGTTACACTTTTAAGGTTTATGAGGAATGACGGAAATCTTCAAGATATCTGAAATTCCATCATAAAATATCTTTGTAGTAAGACCCCCAGCTGTGAAGTTGGAGGTTTTTTTATTTTTATCCCGAAAGACTGTATAAATGATAGAAGAAATTATCGCAGAATGTCGGTGTAAATGTCGGAGTAAATGTCGGAGACTTGTCGGTAATGTGTCGGAAAGCAAAACCTCTGAATACCAATGAGTTACTACTTTTTGTAATGAAGTTTGTACACCCATACTTGCTTGTAAATGTCGGAGACTTTCGAGAACGATAGAAAGTGATTTGGCGGTAATTTGGCGGTAATTTGGCGGTAATGAAAAACTCTTATAGCGAACCATGTATCTTGTTTTATAAGTTGAGGAATAATAACCTTTCTTTATAATATCGTAAATGATTTTGACCGGGAATGACTTTGACTAAATGACCAGAATCATGAGAGCTAACGTTCAATGTAGTTAAAATAAGCTCCCAAAGAAAAAGTAGTCATCATTGCCTGATTGGCTTCAAAATTCGTTTTATCTTTCATAGGGAATAAAACGAAAAACATCCAACCCCTGTCAAGGAAAAGACTTACATGGACAGGATTTGGGTGAAATCAATTACTTGGCAAGTACAGGACGAACTTTCATTTTGCGTTGCTTTTGGTTGGGTGCAAAGATACACAAAACTTATTGAATAACAATAGATTAATTGTTAAATTGTACAAGTTATAGCGCTTTTATTGTGCAGATTGAGGTAATTCTGTTGTGCAAGTTGAGGCTATTTCATTGTGCAAGTTGAGGATTTGAGTTTTCTCATCATTCATGGCTGTCGTTACTTGATAATCCTCGAAAAAAACTCACCCAGGTTTTGCTATGTCGAAGAATTCACTTATCTTAGTGTAGCGAAAAAAGAGGGTGTGTCACAGACTTATGACGCACCCTCCTAACTTAAAAGTTCTAATGAAAAATACAAAGAGTTCGTTTAAGAACGGATTATCAATCCTATCCCATACAACTTGTAACGCCCAGCGAGGTGGCAAGTGCCGTAAGAATGCTGATGGCGATTTGAAGAATGGTCTTCCATGTGTCTGCTTTCATCTTACTCATTTTGATTCAATTTTAAAGGTTAAACTTAAATTCTTTGTGTGTTTCAC
>OIZO01001799.1_pt1 | contig 10186 bp, 10 predicted proteins | sample 1588551 | NCBI WGS metagenome assembly OIZO01 (sample SAMN03283271) | human gut metagenome | biome: human-associated habitat; material: feces | host: Homo sapiens | place: Peru | collected 2012 | reverse complement strand
CCCTCAGCCCCAGTGTGCGCACTGGGGCAGCTCCCCTTGTTCAGCAAGGGGAGCCGTAGCCCTCATCCGTCACGGCTACGCCGTGCCACCTTCCCCGGAGGGGAAGGCTTGGGGGCACGGATTGCCACGTCGGCCTCCGGCCTCCTCGCAATGACATATGTGGTACGAACCGCCACCAAAAAATGCAAAACGCCCTCCGGCGAAAAGCCGGAGGGCGCATGGGGTGTGAAATTCAGGGTTTTCCCACAGGAATGTCGGTTTTCTCCCGGATGGCCTGAAGCAGAGCGTCCAGATTCTCCTCATGGGTGAAGCGGTAGGCCTTCTGCTTGCCGTCCCAGCAAACCACCAGGTAGCACAGGGTTCCGTAAATCTTCCCGTTCTCGAAGAAGCCCTTGGTCACTCCCAGGCGTTTGAACACCCGGGTGATGGCGCTCAGGGGGATATAGCCCATGCGGCTCAGGCCGTACATTCCCACATACAGCGCCGCATCGCCCAGTCCGAAATCCTCATAGTGGGTACAGAACATTTTATCCGGCCGGAGAACCTCCGGGGGCAGCTTTTTTTCGGACAGTGCTTTGGACGGTATGTACATAGGGAAAATTCCTTTCAAATCAAGTTACTGAGCAGCCTTGGCGCCCTTCTTGGCAGTGGCGATGAAGGCAATCAGCATCACAGCGGCAATGCCCACGCCCAGGTAAGTGGCAATGCCGGCCAGGAAGGGGATACCGCCCAGGTACAGCTTGCTGCCAAAGACGAAGGACAGAGTCACAGCGCTCATGAAGGTTGCGGGCAGAGCGGCAACATAAGCGTTCTTGCCCTCGTGACGCAGATACATGGCAGCGGTCCACAGAACGATGGCAGCCAGAATCTGGTTGGTGGAAGCGAAGTAGTTCCAGATGGAGGTGTAGTCCAGCTGAGAAACCAGAACGCCCAGAGCCAGCAGGGGGATGGTCAGGATCAGACGGTTCTTGTAGCTCTTCTGGTCCATCTTCAGGGCGTCAGCAATGGTCAGACGGGCAGACCGGAAAGCGGTGTCGCCGGAGGAGATGGGGCAGGCGATAACACCCAGCATAGCCAGGATGGCGCCGAAGCCGCCCATGGTGGTGAAGCAGATGTTGTACACGCAGCCGGACTGGCCAACAGCCATAGCTTCCTTCAGGCCGGTCATCAGGCCGCCCTCGATGGGGAACAGAGCGCAGGAGGCAGCAGCCCAAACCAGGGCGATGATGCCTTCGCAGACCATGGCGCCGTAGAAGACCATGTGAGACATCTTTTCACTCTTGCAGCAGCGAGCCATGATGGGGGACTGAGTGGAATGGAAGCCGGAGCAGGCGCCGCAGGCCACGGAAATGAACATGGCGGGGAAGATGGAGGTTCCGGCGGGGTGCATATTGCGCAGGGGGAAGATTTCGGGAATCTCATAGCCCCGGGCGATGGTGCCAACGCCCACGCCGATGGCCATGATGATCAGGCAGATGCCGAAGATGGGGTAGATCTTGCCGATGACCGCATCAATGGAGATGAAGGTGGCAATGAAGTAGTACACCAGAATAATGATCAGCCAGAACAGCAGCGAAGTGAGCACGCCGGAAGCGCCGCTCTGGCTGCACAGCTCCACGATCAGGCCGGCAGGGCCCACGGCGAACACGGTGCCCACCATGATCAGCAGCACCACCGAGAACACACGCATGACGTTCTGCATCACGGGGCCTAAGTACTTGCCGGTGATCTCGGCAATGGAAGCGCCGTCGTTGCGCTCGCTCATCATGCCGGAGAAGTAGTCATGCACACCGCCTGCAAAGATGGTGCCGAAGGTGATCCACAAAAAGACCACCGGCCCCCACAAAGCGCCCTGCATGGCACCGAAGATGGGGCCCAGGCCTGCAATGTTCAGCAGCTGGACCAGGAACAGCTTCCACTGAGGCATCACGACATAGTCAACACCGTCGTTGATGCGCACAGCGGGCGTTTCGCGGTCGTCCGGGCCAAAGGTGTTGTCCACGATCTTACCGTAGACAAAGTAGCCCACGATCAGGATCGCAAGACAGAGTAAGAAACTGATCATACCAGAAACCTCCTTTTCGGTTTTGCTGTTCCGTCTGGAAAATCATCCCATCTTTTCCATGCAGGACAGCCAACTTTCTGTGCTCATGTTAACATATTTTTCATAAAAGCGATACTCTGGTTCCGGCATACCGGCATATCCAAATTGATATACCAGCAAAGTTTTTTAGTTGCAGCTCCGTTTCTTTTTTGCGCTTATCTGCACACAAAAACAGCCGGAACGACACATCGTTCCGGCTGTGGGGTCAAATTTCTTTGCCGATCCCGGCGGTTTTTGCGGTCCTGGTTTTTACCAGTTCTTAACCGGTCTGCCCCTTACTTTACGGTCAGGGCCGCCTGACGGCGCAGCAGCTCGATGAACTTTTCCTCCTCCGGGCGCAGCCCGCCCTTGTCCGGGTACACCAGCACATCCCGCATACGCTGATTCTGGGCCGGGCATTTTTTCAGCACCAGATGGTACTGTTCCAGTGCCCGCTGCGGCATGGGCGACGCCCACATGTAGGCCGTGGGCAGGCTCTGCAGAATGGAAAACTGGCTGCACCGCTCGTACACATGCACCCGACGGTTCTCGTTCACCTGCCAGCGCAGGCTGCTGCCTTCCTCGCCCGGCAGCTGGAAGTCATCGTGCAGCACCTCGGTGTAGCGGTTCAGCTCGGCCAGGTCATGCACCTCGTGCCGGGCCAGAGGGCTGTCGCGGTTCACCAGCAGCCGGTACTCAAACTCCATGATCTGCTCCCGGTGCAGCCCGCGCCGGGCACAGTAGCGGCTGTAGTAGTCCTCGTCCTCCTCGGCGTAGCGCAGCAGGGCCAGATGGTAGCCCCGGCGCAGCACAAAGTCCAGCCCTTCCATGGAACCGGCCTCCCGGATGTGCACCCGCAGCTGCTCGCTGCCCGCCGCCTGCTGCAGAAAATCCACCGCCGCATAGGACGCATAGGTGGCATGGGGCAGGGCCACCCGCAGCTCTGCGCACTCGCCCTGCCGACGGCGGGCGTCAGCGTCCAGCCGGTCCACCTCCTGCAGCACCCGCTGGGCCTGCTCGATGAAGTGCCGTCCCTGTTCGGTGGGGATCATGCCGGTGGACGAGCGCTCAAACATGCGGATGCCGTATTCCTCTTCCAGGTTCTTCAGCGCCTTGCTCACGTTGGGCTGGGCGGCGTACATCTGCTTTGCCGCCGCGCTCACCGAGCCCCACTTCATGATGGCCACCAGATAACGCAGTTCCGTAATATTCATGCTGTTCCCCCGTTTTGTGTGATACTGTTTATTGTATCAATTCCCCTACCGCACTGTCAAGCCGCCGGGGCGGCAAAGACCCGGCAAAGGAACCTCTTGCACGGCGGCAGCCGGTTGCGCTATAATACGATTATACTTACCATAAATGCAAAGGAGCGCTGTGCCATGCCGGAATACCGTGTGCTGCGCATTGAAGAGCAGATGTACGGCTGTGAGGACCTGCCCGCCGGGCAGCCTGTGCTGTGCGATGTGGTGCTGGAGGGCACCGACGGTGCCTGCTGCACCCTGCCCTACCCGGACAAAGAACTCACCCGGCTGGGCATCGACGAGGGCAGCCGGGTGCACCTGCTGCCGGACGGCACCCTGCAGAAGATCTCGGAGGAACTGTTATGAATCAGATCAGAACTTCGGCCCTCATCGGTCTGGGGGCCCTTGGTATCCTGTTCGGGCGCAAAATGCCCGGCGTGCAGGTGATTGCCGACGAAACCCGCATTGCCCGCTACGCCGCCCAGCCGGTGGTGTGCAACGGCGAGGAATGCCGGTTTTCCTACGTCACCCCGGCCCAGGGCAAGCCGGTGGACCTGCTGCTGGTGGCGGTGAAGGCCACCGTGCTGGACCAGGCCATTGCCGACATGAAGAACTTTGTGGGCCCGGACACCGTCATCCTCAGCGTGCTCAACGGCATCACCAGCGAGGAGCACATCGAAACCGCCTACCCTGGCCGCACCCTGTGGAGCGTGGCCATCGGTATGGATGCCACCCGCAGCGGCCGCACACTGGTGTTCAACCAGGCAGGCAAGATCCAGTTCGGCGAGCGGGACGGTGCTATGACCGGTCGTGTGCAGGCCGTGGCCGACTATCTGGACGCCTGCGGCATCGCCAACGAACCCTGCAGCGACATCCTGTACAAGCAGTGGAACAAGCTGATGGTGAACGACGGTCTGAATCAGGCAGCCGCCGCCTTTGACCTGACCTACGGCGGGCTGTGCCGGTCGGCTGAGGCACAGGCCAAGATGCACGAGGCCATGCAGGAGGTCATCCGGCTGGCCAATCTGGAGGGCGTGCCCCTGCCCCGCGACAACGACGAGCAGTTTTTGCGCACTGCCATGCCCACCTTCAACCCGGACGGCATGCCCAGCATGCGGCAGGACGTGCTGGCAAAGCGTCCCACCGAGGTGGAGGAATTTGCCGGTGTGGTGCGCGCCCGGGCCAAAAAGTACGGCATGCCCACCCCCGCCAACGACTTTTTCTATGCCCGCATCCAGGAGATCGAAGCGGGCTACTGCAAGTAAGGAGGACTTTATGGACCTGAATCATGCTTTGCGTTTTCTTGGCTTTCCGGAAGATGAGATCCCCGCTCTTCTGGAAGAGGCCAACGCCTATGACCCCGCCCTTCTGGAGCGGGCTTTTGCAGACGAAGCCATGGAGTGTCTCCCATCCGGCTGCGCAAAAAAGCTGCTCGGCACCGGCCTGAGCGCCAGCTTTGTATTCCACCTTGCCATGCGGAACGTGTTCCTTTTGGTCCATTGTTCCCCTCTGGAAACATTCCGCACCGTTCTGGGCAGCGACTGGGGCGATATCCTCAACGAAAACCACGAGCGACATGCTTTTGGTGACGAGCGCGTTTACGACTTTCTGGACCGGCTGACCACTGACCATCTGAGAAGTGACATCACGGACCTCTGCGATACGATCCGGGACGAACTGCGCACCGACGAAGAGTCCGAGTAAGGAGCTGCCATGCACAAGCTGTATTTTACCCGCCACGGCGAGACCGTGTGGAACGTGGAAAACAAGATCTGCGGCATGACCGACAGTCCCCTCACCGAGCGGGGCCGGGCGCAGGCCCGGGCCCTGGGCCAGAAGGTAAAGGCCGGCGGCTATGCCATCGACGAGATCCTGTATTCTCCCCTGTCCCGCGCCGCCGACACGGCAAAAGCCATCGCCGATGCCACCGGCATCCCCGCCCGGTGTGAGCCGCGCCTGCGGGAGCAGTGCTTTGGCAAGTACGAGGGCACACCCCGCAACGGCGAGAAGTTCCGCATTTCCAAGACCTGCTTTGCCGACCGCTACGACGGCGGCGAGAGCATGCTGCAGCTGGCCCAGCGCATCTACAACCTGCTGGACGAACTGCGGGACCAGCCGGACAAGACCTACCTGTTGGTGGCCCACAACGGCATCGCCCGGGTGGTGGAATCCTACTTCCACGACATGACCAACGAAGAATACGCCCTGGCCGGCATCCGCAACTGCGAGCTGGTGGAGTATCATTTTGAGTAAGTAAGAAATAAGAGCAGGATCGGACAGCCCGCGGGCTGTCCGATCCTGCTCTTATCATAATGAATTTCTTTAACCCTTATACAGCCCGAACAGCTTCAGCAGTTTCTGCCAGAAAGTCAGCGCCACGGGGGCGGCCTCCGGCTCTGCCGCCGGGGCCGGGGCCTCGATGGCCACCGTTTGCAGGGCGAACTGCACGGCGGAAACATCGGTGTTCTCGGCAGAGGTAAAGCTCTCCACCTCGCTGCTGCCGTTCAGACCGGCCAGCAGGCTGTCCAGCTGGTCGCTCATGTCGATCCCGGAAACATTGCTGCGCAGCTCTCCGGTGCCGGCCGTCAGCCGGGCGGCACCGTCGGTCAGCTGCTGCACTCCGGCTTTCAGCTGGGCCACACCGTCGGTGTAGGCGTTCAGGCCGCTGTCCAGCTGGCCGTACTGGCTGGCCAGCTGGTTCACGCCGTCGGTCAGCACCGAAAGGTTGCCCAGCATCCCGGTCAGGGCATTGGCCAGCTGACGCACCCCGGCATCGAACTGCCCGTACTGGCTGTTCAGGGTGCTGCTGCCCGCGTGCAGCTGGGCCACACCGTCGTGCACCGTGTTCAGGTAGGTCTCCATCGCGTCGATGTTGGCGCTGGAGCCCTTCAGCAGCAGGATGACGTCCTTGAGCTGGGGCATCACCCTGGCCAGCTGTTCCAGCTGCTCCATAGCTTTCGCGTTGCCGTCCTTCAGCTGGTCCAGGTCCAGTCCGTTTTCCTTCAGGATGGCCTTGTAAGCGTCGTAACTCACCTGCTCATCCAGCTGGGCGGCACCGGCGTCCAGCTGGGCAATGCCGTTCTGGATCTGGGTGGAGGCGTCCAGCAGGGTGGTGAGCTGGTCGGTGGAGGCCGACACGCCGTTCAGGGCGGTCTGCATCTGGGTCAGGGCCGCCTTGACCTTGGCGGACCCGCCGGTCAGCTCGCCGGACTTGCCGTTCAGGGTGTCAAGACCCGCCTGCACCTGGGCAATGCCGTCTGCCAGCGCGTTGGCACCGTCGTCCAGCTGTACCGAACCGCTCTGCAGCCGGTCCAACATGCCGGTCAGGTCGGCCCCGTCCAGGTCGAGGTTCAGCCGGAGCTTCACGCCGTTCAGCGAGATGGCGTTCATGGCAAAGTCGGTCACGTCGGCGGTCACGGTCACGTCGCTGTCCGAACCTGGCAGCAGGATGTAGGAGAGCTGCTTGTTGCTGCCCACATTGGCCATGGTGGCCCCATCAGCCACGATGTTCTGTGCCCGGTCGGTGTCCAGCGTCATGGTCACCTGCAGGGCATACTGGTCAAAGAAATCTCCGGTGCAATCCGGGTTGCGGCTCACCTGCAGGCGGATGGCCAGCGCGCCGCTTTTGCCGCCCAGCTCTTCCGGGGCGATCTCGGCCCCGTCCAGCGTGTAAGTCAGCTTCACGAGCCACGGCAGCGCGGTGGCGGTGTCCATGGTGCCCTCATAGTAGAGCTTGCCGTCCTCGGCAACTGCAGCGGTGACGGTGTCGCCGCTGTGCTCCAGCGGGTCGGTGGTGGTCATGTTGCGCACGGCGGTGTAGCTGCCGTGGTCGGTGACGGTGTCCCCCGCCTGCACGGCAAAGCTGTTCACGGCATACATGCCGGTCACGGTGCCGGATGCATCCAGATTGGCATAGATGACCTCTTCCTTGGCGGAGGCCGCAAGGGCCGGCAGGGCCGCCCCGGCCAGCAGGCAGCCTGCCAGCACCAGCGCCGATGCCCGGCGCACAATCTTCTGTTTCATCTCGTCAAGCCTCCTTCGGCTGTTTTTTCGGTTTGATGATGAGCGGGTCGGCCAGATACAGATAGCCCGGCAGAGCCAGCAGCACGATGGCCAGCGACACCAGACCGCCCACACCCAGGAAGTTGCCCAGCTGGCCCAGCAGCTGGTTGGTGGAGATGGCCCCCATCAGGAAGCCCACCACCGCCAGCGCACTGCCCGTGGTGATCACCGAGGTGGTCACGGTGGACACGGTAGCGGCAATGGCCTGCTTTTTGTCCAGCGTCTCGCGGAACTCCTGATACCGGTCCGAGAACAGGATGGCGTAGTCTACCGTCGCACCCAGCTGGATGGTGCTGATGATGAGGTAAGCAATGTAGAACACATGGCGGCCCCGGAAATACGGGATGGCCAGATTGATCCAGATGGCCGTCTCGATGCTCAGCACCAGAATGACCGGCAGCAGCAGCTGACGCTTCATGAGCAGCAGGATCAGGAACACCGCGCCGATGGCCAGCAGGTTCACCTTGACCATGTCGGCGGTGATGGTGTCCATCAGGTCGTAGGTGCTCACGCCCTGCCCGGCCAGATCATACGCATCCGGGTAATACTGCTGCACCGTGGCACGCACTTTTTCCACCAGCGCAAAGGCCGCGTCGCCCTCGGTGTCGGCGTTCACGGTGAGCACCATGCGGGTGTAGCCGCCGGACACCAGCAGTTTCAGGGTGTCCGAGGGCACGAACTCCGGCGGGATGGATGCGCCCGCGTTGTCCACATAGGACAGGATGCCCGTCACCTCCGGGATGGCGTGCAGCGCATCCGAAAGCTCGGCCTGGGTGGCGGTGTCGCCCTCCGGCACCAGCACCACCCAGGTATCGCTCTTGCCGAACGTCTCTTCGATGGCGGCGGTATCGGCACCCAGACGGGTGTTGGTGCCGAACATATGGGCGGCACCGTAGTAGTATTCGTTGTTGTTGGAGGCCAGATAGCTGGGCACCATGATGACGGCCAGCGCCAGCGCCGCCGGCAGCATGATGCGGGACACAAACCGCCCGAACTTGTCAAAGCTGGGCAGCAGAGGCTTGTGGTGGGTCTTATCCATCCACGGGTAACACACCAGCGTCAGCGCCGGCATGAAGGTGAACACGGTGACAAGGCTCAGCACCACGCCCTTGGCCAGCGCAAGGCCCAGGTCCGGGCCGATCTGGAACTGCATGAGCACCAGCGCCAGAAAACCGATGACCGTGGTCAGGCCGCTGGACAGGATGGACCCGGTGGATTTGCACAGGGCCTCCACCATGCAGTCCTCCGCGCTGGCGTCCGGGCGTGCGGCCCGGCACTCGGCAAAGCGGTGGATGAGGAACACCGAGTAATCCAGCGACACGGCCAGCTGCAGGATGCTGCCGGCGGCGTTGGTCACAAAGGAAATGGTGCCGAACATCAGGTTGGTGCCGTTGTTGATGAGGATGGCCGCCCCCAGACCCGCCAGCACCAGCAGCGGCTCCACCCAGGAATCGGTGGTCAGGATCAGGATGAACAGCACATACACCACCGCAATGGCCGCGATCTTGGCCACCTCGGTGACGGTGGAGTTGGTAGCCACAGCGGTGGACACCGCGGTCCCGGCCAGGGCATTGTCCTCCCCGATCAGGTCCTGGATGGCGGCCACGGCTTCCAGCCGCTTGGCGTCCTCCACGGTCATACTGAACAGGGCACAGTCATCCTTATAATAGGTCTCTACGGTGGCAGTATCCTGCATCTGCAGCGGCACGGTCACATCCAGGCTGTCATCCAGCCAGGTGACCGACTCCACGCCGTCGATGGCGGCCAGCTGCTCCTTGTAGTCCAGTGCCTCGGGCACCGTGACATCCCGCACCATGACGCGCACGTTGGGGATGCCGCCCGTAAAGGCACCGTTCATCGTCTCCAGTGCGATGGTGGAGGGCGAGTCCGGCGGCAGGTAATCGTTCATGTCGTAATCCACCTGCACAGCCCGGGAGGCAAACGCGCTCAGTATGACGGCCAGCGCGAACACGGCCAGCACCAGCCGGCGCTTGCGCACGATGGTCGTATAAAATCGCTTCAGCAAAAGAAAAGGCTCCTTTCGTTTTGTTCGGAATTCCTTATCATTCTATCAGATTTGATGCATCCAGAAAATAGACAGATTTTAAATTTTGGCCCATCAACTTCAGTTTTGCTACATTTTTTCCTTGACAAAGTCCAATTTGGGATTTATAATGCTCAAAGTCTCATTTTGGATTTTGAAAGGAGCCGCCGAATGGATGCTGAGCTCAAGGCGCAGAATCTGGCCATGAACCAGTACTGCAAACGCCTGAACGAACAATATCACAACTACGCCGTGGCCTGCGGCCTGTCGGACCCCACCCTGTGGGTGCTGTACTCCCTGTGGGAGACCGACACGTATCTGACCCAGAACGACATCTGCGCTTTGTGGATGTACCCCAAGCAGACCATCAATTTTACCATCACGGGCCTTGTCAAAAAAGGCCTTGTCCGGCTGGAACAGCGGCCCGGGGCTCGCAGCGGCAAGACCGTGAAGCTGACCGACGCCGGAGCTGCCCTGTGCCATCGGGTCATCACCCCGCTGCTGGAAGCCGAGGAGCGCGGCCTGTCTCAGCTGACCGCACAGGACCGCGCTTTGCTTGTGGCCCTGTGCGAACAGCAGTGCACTTTTTTTGAACGGGAGATCACGGCTCTGACCGAATCCGCCGCACCCCAAACTGAAAGGTACTCTCATGGCCAAAAATAAGATCCAACTTTCCGACCACTTTACCTATCCCCGCCTTTTGCGGTTCGTGCTGCCCTGCATCGGCACCATGCTGTTCACCTCCATCTACGGCAT
>OIZO01001795.1_pt1 | contig 10195 bp, 11 predicted proteins | sample 1588551 | NCBI WGS metagenome assembly OIZO01 (sample SAMN03283271) | human gut metagenome | biome: human-associated habitat; material: feces | host: Homo sapiens | place: Peru | collected 2012 | reverse complement strand
TGTGTGCGTATTGTATGCTGCCGATTACAAACGTTCTCTTTCCACATACCGGGCACAAAAACGTTTCCTCCGAGTTAGACAGCTCAAGCGCATCCATAGGTAAACTTATAGGAATACGTATATCATACAAGTCCCCAATTGGCTTACCTGTCTTATAGTGCTGAACTGCCCGATAATCCAAAGGAAGTTTTCTCTCTTCCAATAATTTTTTCGCATGTTCTGTACAAAACAAGTGATGCGGAGTTTCATCCGCTGTAAAGAAGTGTTGATTAGATTTTCTTGAAATAGGTGCAGCCACATAGAAAGGTGCCCCAGACATTATACGGTGATGGGCAAGTCCTTCTCCATAACATTCCAAGAGTGTAAATGAAATATCTTCTTTACGCAAACTCAACTTTGCATTTATCGGAGTGCAAGTAAGCCATTTTGCACTTTGCATTTCATCGTCAGAGAATTTCACATTTTTTATCGGCGTGCAACCCGTTGTTTGTATTAAATGCGAATATGCAGGACTTGATTCTAAAACATCGAAACTAGCATAAATCTCATTACAAGGCATAGCAAACTCATGGTATGGTATTTTATTTCCCACAAGGATGCTACGAATCGTATCATTTAAGGGAACTGCAAAATGGCAAATTACTTTCAAATCTTATTTACCTCCTAAATGCCGACATTAATTGACCCAGCTGGGATTCTATCGTGTTACACAGGTACTTCTCCATATCAGCAGAATAGAAATCTGGGACGGTACCCAATTTTCCTGAAGATGTTCTATGAATTTTTCCGTCAGCAAGTTTCAAATACCAAACCTGGCCGATTTTCGGATCACGGAAATGCCGCAATGTCTGTTCTGGAAGTTGAGTGTTCGAATCTATGGATGTATGCCCCCCTACTCTATTGCGGTTAATTTGTATTGGTTGGGTTAAGCATTATCCCAAGTTTATCTTCATATAAACCTTCCATCGTCTTTTTGCAGTATTCCGGGAATTTCCAGTACATCATTATCCAATTGCAAAAAACAATTAATGTAATCAATGCAACCACCGGAACGAAAAGATATGCTACCGTTTTTACCGTGTAACAAAGCACCACTGAAATAAGTACTTCGACAATAAGATACAAAATCACAGCGAAAACAAATTTGAAATAATTTACATTCAAAAAGCCTGCACTATGAACATTGTCTTTTGACTGAAGTCTGGACATAATATACGTTTCCCAAACAAAAAGTTCTTTCTCTAAATATATATTCAGCACTTTCTCGAGTACCGCAATCTTTTCTCCAAAAAGAATTAAGTAATATACACTACTGGACAGAGCAACAAATAAATATATATATAATACACCAATCAGTAGACACATAGCTGAAATAATAATTTTCTGATCTACTGATAACAGCAAATTTTCTAAAAAACATCTTTATTATTTATTTGAATAGTATTGTAAATTAACGTCATTACTATTGAAAAAATCGCAAAATAAACATTAAACGACGCATCTTGCTTGTTAATTAACTCTGCATAATACTGGCATTCAACTTTCGCCTCATCATATTCTGCTTTCAAAAAATCCACTATTCTATTATCCATAATAATTTCACCATCTTATGTTAGCTTTGTTCGCACAGGGGTAAATTAGTTTCTCCGCCGGACTACCATATATGATAATCCGGCGGATTTTTAATAGATGATTTGGTGCACCTCACTTTATGGAAAGAATAAGCAACCTACTACGCTGTTTCCCAGTTAGCAGAACAGAATTCTCAATGGGGTGAATGCACTAAAAACGGCTCATGCCTAGATTAGATAAATACACTACTAATCTAGGAAACCGCAGTCATCAGATCTCAAGATTGTCCCACAAATCTTGTAGGCTCTTTCCCTCGAGGATTTCGTAAGCAACAAGCTCATCAACAGTTGTAAACTGATAATATTGAGTATTACCATTGTAGCCATCAATATTCACTTCATAAATTTTCTCTTGGCCTTCAAAATGAAATGCTACATCAATTGTATGATCTTCGTACGTAAAGAAATATTCCTCACCATTTTTTAGCCCGCTTAAAAATTTATCAAAAGTCAGTTCGTCAATATAGTTTTTACCACATTTTGTATACTGGTGTGTTCGCATCAAGTTCCCTCCTCTGCTATTTATTGGGGCCGAACCAGCCTTTAATTGTCTCCCAAATCGTGCGAATTGATGTTTCTTTTCCTCCATGGTCCAGTCACGAACATCCAGCTTGACCGTTGCACAGCGGGTACTGCCCATATCGCCATTGGCGTCAGTGATGAAGCAGCGGTACTGGGCACCGTCGCTTTCAGCGGTCATCTCCACACGGAGGGTGTTGGTGGTGGCGGTGCTGCCGATGGTACCGAAGAAGTTTTCGGGCTGGATCGTGATGATAACAGGGGCCTGCTTGTTTTATAGGCGTGTGGTTGTTGAGCGCTTGCGCGGCGGCACCCTCTCCAAGCAGGAGAGGGCGGGGAGTTTCAGTTGATCTCCGGCAGACTCGCCGCGGCCACGGCCTGGCCGATGCGGCGGGTCTTTTCGTCCGGGAGCATCAGGGTAAGCTTCTTCGCCAGCTCCGGATGGTCCTCCTTCAGCACCCGGCAGGCGGTATCCAGGATGATCTCGCCGCCCCGGGCGGACATGACCCGGCCCATAAGAATGATCCGCTCAATGTCGTAGAACTGGGCATAGAGCACGGCGGTATGGGCCAGATACACGCCGATGTCCTGGAAGACCTCCAGGGCTCTTGGGTCCGACTCCTCGGCCAGGGCCTGGACCACCTTCAGCTGCTCCGCCGGAGATAGGCTCTCGTCCAGCCGGATCCCCGCCCGGGGCGCCAGCTTCAGCACCGCGTCCTGGGAGAAGTACTTGCAGCCGGCACCGATATCCGTAGACCATTCGTCTGCCGCGGCTTCTTCGCTGAGATCCACCGGGGCGAAGGCCAGCTCAGAGACCCAGTCCAGCACATTCTGGTCCTTGTCCACATAGCCCACAGCCTCGCTGGTGCCCATGGCAATGCCCATGATCCGGCCCGTGCCCAGGCCCATGGCTCCCGCCAGGGCGGATACGTCCCCGTCGTTGGCCACAACGATGGGCACATCCCCGATCTCCTTGGCCGCCCGGTCGAAGCAGGTCTTGACCTCCTCCCAGCGGCTCCGGGGAACCTTATAGAAGATGCTGGATACCATAGGCGCGTTGCCGACGAAGACCCCGGCAGAGGACACGCCAATGGCATCCACCCGAGGCAGCTTTGACGCGGCGGTGCGCAGCGCCTTTACAATATGCTGATACTGGTACTGGGGATCCTCCTGGAGCTTGGGGAACCAGACAACCTCCTCGGTATAGACGCATTCCCCGTCCATAACGGCGGACACCTTCCGGTCAGACCCTCCGGCATCAAAGCCGATGCGGCAGCCGTCCAGGTGGCCTCCCAGAGGGCGGGGGGCCTCGTTGGGCTGAGGGCAATCCTCCAGGGCCCTGTCCAGAATTTCCAGGTCCCGCTCATAGACCTTCCGGAAAAAGTCCGCGTCAAAGGCCCGGCTTCCCTGGGGGGTATAGTCCTCCCGCAGCCGCCTTGCGATCTCGGAGCAGCCGCAGAGATAGATCCGGAACCCACCCACAGACCAGAGCAGGAACTTCACCATCCGCTCTACATACCGGCAGTCCGCCCGGGCAAAGGCCTCGGTGCCATGGATCCGGGTCCGCCGAACCGTGATTTTCCCGTCGTTGCGCTCCACCGCAATGGCAATGGGGATCGCCGCTTCCTTCAAATAGGCCTCCCGCCAGACGCCGAAGGGAATAAACCCCGGGTCCAGCTTGGGCATATGCTTCAGGTCTATAGAAACACCCAGATACTCCACAGCACAAACCTCCGTTTCGGTAAAAAAGCCCCGTCTCGGCGGGTCTTTGGGTGGATTATATCATAGGCGAAGCGGCTTCGCAAGAGAGGGCCAAGGAAAAATGTACAAAAAAAGTTGAAAAGAAAACCCTCTCCTGATTACCGCAAGGCCCAGGAGCGATAGCGACAGGCCGCAGACAATGGGCGCATAGCGCCGGGACTTTGGGACAATTTGTCCCGAAGTTCAGCGGGTTTGGGGAGCTCCCCAACAAGCATTTTTGCGGGCCTGCGGCCAGCAAAAATTTCGGAGTGTGGCCCCACCCGAATTGCTTGCCGTTTCGTGCGCTTCCGCTACATGGCGCAAAAAACGGAGGTCACGCTTTCTTACGCATCCTCCGTTTCTTTAGCCGCTTTCATCGCTTGGATCGTGGCTTCAACGATTTTCAGTTCTTTTTCGTCCAAAGAGTTCAGCATGGCATCAATCCGCTTTCTACACTCACTCCCTTTGTTTTTGGAGGGATAAAAGTATTGATCTACCGATATATCAAACATTGTGACCATCTGATAAAAGGTGTTGAAGCTTGGATGCTGGCCGTCATTTTCGTTATACATAATGGTACGCGGAGCGCGGTCAACAATATAGGCCAGTTGCTCCTGTGTCATGCCGCTGGCTTCTCTTGCACGCTTGATGGCGAGCCCTATATCGTGAAAATCAAAGCGTCTTTCATCTCGTTCTATCTTCATAACATCACCTGATATGATTTTACATTTCAGGTGATATTATTTGAACGATTTTGATTTTCATACTACTGACTATTTAATTTCATATTTGCGTAACTGGGAGTGACCGAAACATAAGAGAGAATAAAGCTGAAACTTTGGGACAATGTGTCCAAAAGTCGTGCTTATAATACGTCCTTGTGTTTTAGTCGATACAAGCAATCAGCACAAATGCGTTTCGCTCCATTCTTTCATTTGCTCCAAAACAGGGACAAAGCTCTCTGCTAATTCCGTAAGCGTGTATTCCACTTTGGGCGGAATTTCCTGATAAATTTGTCGGTTAATCCAACCATCCTGTTCCAGCTCTCGCAACTGCTTTGTAAGGGTTGATTTTGTAATTTCATTACCGATCCGTCTTTGTAATTCTCCAAACCGTTGGACTTTATATACGGATATGTACCATAAAATCAGAATCTTCCATTTGCCGCCGATGATAGACTGCAATATCGTCATGGGAACGCAACTTGCCATCAAACTCTGACTGCGGGAAAATTTATTATCAGCCATGAAAATGCCTCCTTTGCTTTTGGGGTAATTATACTATATTACAGATAGGTCATCAAGTTAGTGGATTTTTTCATACCGGTATTTCAAAAGATACCGGTATGAAAAATGCCACTAAGCCAATAAAAAGACCGTACTTGTGGAATTTCTCTTTTCGATTTAGACTGTGCTTGAACGGAGGCGAAAGAGATGAAACACAACATTCAGATTTCTGTTCTTGGTATTCAAAATACTGGTAGTGCCCCCGAAGCAATTTTGACAAAAACAACCGGGAGCTATTGTATGGAGAATGGTATTCATACCATTAGCTACTATGAATTGGACGAAAACGGAACCGCAACAGACAATCTCCTTTTCCTTTCGGAATCGGAAATGCGCTTGAATAAAAGCGGTTCTATTGCCGGACAATTCCTATTCACTCCATACACTAAGACAGTCGCTGACTATCTGACTCCTTTTGGAAAAATTGTTTTTGGGGTAGAGACACAATCTTACCATTTGGATGCCAAAGAAGACTTTCTGGATGCACAACTGAATTATAGGCTATATACAGGCGATCAGTTGTTCTCTGAAAACACTTTGACTATCCACATTTGTAATGCGGATTTGGTAAACGAATAAGGCAAGGAGGAATCACTTATGAGGAAATTGTTTACTTCTGAATCTGTAACAGAAGGGCATCCAGATAAATTGTGTGACCAGATAGCGGATGCTATTCTGGATGCAATTATACGAAAAAAGCCGGAGGCAAGAGTGGCCTGCGAGGTATTTGTCACAACTGGGGTTGTCTTTATTATGGGCGAAATATCTGACGGCGGAATGAATGGAATTGATATTGAAGCAATAGCACGCGATACCATTCGTGAGATTGGATATAGTGATTACCGCTTCGGATTTGATGCGGATACGGTTGCGGTTATCACTTCCATTCACGGGCAATCGCCGGATATTGCACAGGGCGTTTCCAAAGCATTAGAGGCCCGGGGAAGCAAAAAGCAGGAGCTTGGAGCTGGCGATCAGGGAATGGTTTTCGGATATGCTTCCGATGAAACAGACGAACTGATGCCTTTGCCGATTTATCTGGCTCATGCTCTGGCAAAAAGGCTGGCCTATGTAAGAAAGAATGGAATTGTCCCTTATCTCGGGCCGGACGGGAAAGCACAGGTTTCCGTGGAATATGAGGATAATAAGCCTGTGCGCGTAGATACCGTGGTTATTTCAACACAGCATTTACCCGAAGCGGCACACGATACGATTGAAAAAGATATGTTGGAGCATGTGATCCAGGCAGTTATCCCGAAAGAACTCATTGACGGACACACAAAATATCTTATCAATCCTACCGGGCGTTTTGTGATTGGCGGCCCACAGGGAGACACAGGATTGACAGGACGTAAAATTGTCGTAGATACATATGGTGGCTTCGCCAGACATGGCGGCGGAGCATTTTCGGGGAAAGATCCGACAAAGGTTGATCGAAGCGCCTCCTATGCGGCCCGGTATGTGGCTAAAAATCTTGTCGCTGCCGGAATCGCTCATCAGTGCGAAATTCAGATTGCCTATGCGATTGGCGTTGCACAGCCCGTTTCTGTCTCCGTAAATACTTTCGGAACAGGAACTATTTCAGATGAGGCAATTCTGAAATTGATAGATAAATATTTTGATTTACGCCCGTCCTCTATTATTAACGGGCTGGGCCTTAGAAAGCCGATTTATAAACCGACTGCGGCATATGGGCACTTTGGGAGAAAAGATTTACAACTCCCTTGGGAATGGACAGATAAAGTCACAGTGCTCCGTAACGCATTAGCAGAAATGCAGAAGTGAAAGGAGAAATGATATATGCACTACACAGGAACTATTTGGAGACCGCCTTATGAGGCATACAGTGCGCTGGTGCAGGTAACGGCTGGCTGTACTCACCATAAATGCAAGTTTTGTACCCTTTATGAAGATGTACCCTTTAAATTCCGAATGTCTCCGCTGGCTGAGGTTGAAGAAGATTTAAAGGAGATTAGTCGCTATTATCGCAACGCAAAGAGAGTTTTCTTTACTGGCGCCAATCCTTTTGTTTTAAGTTTCGATAAACTGAAAACGCTGGCAGAGCTTGTAAAAAAGTATTATCCCAAAGTTGGCTCAATCGGCTGTTTTGCCCGCATTACTGATATTACACCCAAAACAACCGAACAGCTTCGGGAGCTCCGTGAGCTTGGATATAACAGCCTTACTATCGGAGTAGAAGCTGGCGATGACGAATCCCTGTCTTTTATGCACAAGGGATTTGGTACAAAAGAAATTATCAGGGAGTGTAAGCGGCTCGATGAAGTCGGAATGGATTATAATTTCTTTTATCTCGCCGGAATATATGGTACTGGCAGAAGTGAAAGCGGCGCGAAAAATACCGCAGAGGTCTTTAACCAGCTTCGTCCTAAAATTATCGTGTCCTCCATGCTCACGATTTATCCTACCTCTGAATTGTATCAGGAAATTCAAGCAGGGAATTGGACGGAAGAAACAGAATTTGAAAAACTGCTGGAATTAAAGACCTTGATTCAAAATTTGAAGATTCCCACTTACTTTGCAACGATGGGCGCTTCAAACTGTGTCAATGTCGAAGGACATTTGCCAAAAGATAAAGAAAAAATGATCCGTTGGATAGATAAAGTGATCGGCTCCGTTGACGAAAAAGAATTAAGGAGATACCGTGAAAATCTTCGGCATCTTTGATATGTTGAAGCGTGGTAAATTAACAGGAAAGGGGGCAACAAATGAGTACATATGAAACCGCGTATATACGCAGTAATCTTGAAATAGCTCCCGGTATTTGGCGAATGGAATTGTACGCTCCTAAGATAGCGGCAACAGCCCACCCCGGACAGTTTATCAACCTTTACCCTGATGACAATACATTGTTGCTCCCTCGCCCTATTAGTTTGTCGGCTATTTTGCCGGAATGTCTCCGTATCGTTTACCGCATTGTTGGAAATGGCACAAAGCAATTTTCAACAATGCGAAGCGGGGAATCTATAAAGATCATGGGGCCGCTGGGGAATGGTTTTTCACTTCCTGCCACACCCGAACACAATATTGTTATTGGAGGCGGAATAGGGATTCCTCCTTTGTTAGAGCTCGTACAACGATTAAAAGGGAGCACAGAAATTTTTCTCGGTTTTTCTGATCTTCCGTTTCTTGTCGAAGAATTTAGAATTTCCGATGAAAAAATCCATATTGCAACACTGACTGGAAATAGAGGTTATCGCGGAAATGTTGTAGAGCTATTGGAAAACATTTCTCCCGCTGGCAATATGATTTTTTCCTGCGGTCCCCGTCCAATGCTTCAAGCCGCTTCAGTCTGGGCTGAACGGAATCATATCCCGATACAGGTTTTAATGGAGGAACGCATGGCCTGCGGTTTGGGAGCATGTATGGGCTGTGCAATAAAAATACGAAAATCCGGGGAGACTGACTGGCAATATAGAAAAGTGTGCAAAGATGGCCCCGTCTTTTGGGGAGAGGAGGTGGTTTGGAATGAATAGCAACACGGAGGTTACGATTGCGGGTGTAACGCTGAAAAACCCTGTTACTACTGCCTCTGGAACTTTTGGTTTTGGGCGAGAATACAGCGAATATGTAGATATAAACCGTTTAGGGGCAATCACCGTAAAAGGCGTTTCTGATGAAGCGTGGAAAGGAAATGCGACTCCCCGAATAGCGGAAACCCGAAGCGGAATATTAAATTCGATTGGGCTTCAAAATCCGGGAGTGAAATATTTCATCGAAAATGACTTACCTTTTCTTCGGAAATACGATACAAAAATCATCGTCAATATCTGTGGTCATACTTTGACACAGTATTGCTCGGTTGCGGAACAGCTTTCGGATTGTGATGTGGATTTGCTGGAATTAAATATTTCCTGTCCAAACGTAGAGGAAGGAGGATTGACTTTTGGAACTGATCCGCATATGGTAGAGCGAATTGTAACATCGGTTCGGCATTTTGCAAAACAGCCCTTAATCGTAAAATTAACGCCAGAAGTAACGGACATAACAGAAATAGCGAAAGCGGCTGTTGCTGGTGGAGCCGATGGCCTTTCTCTTATCAATACGTTAAAGGGAATGAAGATAGATATTAGGAACCGAAAAGCAATTCTCGCTAATAAAATTGGCGGCTATTCCGGCCCGGGAATTATGCCAGTTGCTGTGCGGATGGTTTATGAAGTCTGCAAAGCGGTTACTGTGCCAGTAATCGGAATGGGAGGCATTTCAACCTTTGAGGATGCCCTTGAGTTTATCATGGTTGGCGCTCATGCGGTTGCCGTTGGAACTACTAATTTTAATAATCCCTATGCCACAATGGAGATTATAGACGGTATTCAAAAATATATGACTGAAAACCACATCCATTCTCTGAATGAAATCAGAGGCATTATTTAGAGCTTATATATCGTGAAATCTGCCGGACGACGGCAAAAGAAAAAAAGCCGTCGCAGAGCAGATGTATTTTCACGCGCTTATTGCTTCTTGGCGGCTTTGATTTTCAGAGCCGCCGCTTCTTTTCGTCTATCCTAACCCAACGACGGTCTAACACCGTGTAAATCTGCGGCGGCATATAGGAGGATTGCCGCCGTGTCCATTTTTGCCTTTTTTCACAGTACCCATGACCTGCACCAGCTAAAAAAAGCGCAGCTCCCCCTCCGGGACAGTCTGGTTATGAAAGTGAAATTAGGCAGTACATAAATGAATATATAATTTCATGCGTCTGTGCGGCTTTGTGTCGCCCAGGCGTTTTTTTGTACTTCGAGACAAATTGTCCCGAGGTGCGGGGCGGCTCTCCGGGATGCCGTTCTCCGCCGAGCCCCGTTTCGGTCACTCATCCACCCAACACCGAAACGGAGGTTTATTTATGACTACAATCAATCTGAAGGATTTTTATTATTGGTACACACAGGATCAGTTTATCGAGGTTTCTGATGAGGTAGCCGAAGTGTTTGTGTCCGATACCCGGCATGAAATGGCCTACCAGCGGCGGCTCTCCCGGCACAAGGCGCAGTATTCTCTGGA
>OIZO01001793.1_pt1 | contig 10209 bp, 9 predicted proteins | sample 1588551 | NCBI WGS metagenome assembly OIZO01 (sample SAMN03283271) | human gut metagenome | biome: human-associated habitat; material: feces | host: Homo sapiens | place: Peru | collected 2012 | reverse complement strand
CCGTCCGCCGTCAGCACCACACCGCCGCGGTTGCGGCTGAGCAGCGTGACGCCCAGCTCCTCCTCCAGCGACTGCACCGCGTGGCTGACGCCGGACTGGGTGAAGTTCAGCGCCTCCGCCGCCTTGGAGAAGTTGCCGCAGGCCGCCGTTTTCAGGAACATCTGATATTTGGTTATGCTCATGCGCTCACCTCGTTTCTGGATTTATTCTATCATACATTTGCTCATAGTTGCAAGTACAATAATGCGTTTTACAAATAACAAATTCTGTGCTATGATTCTATTGTCGACAGGAAAATTTGAAATATATGGAGGTAACGAATTATGGCACTGGTAACGAAAACGATCCGCTGCGCTGTCTGCGGCAGCAGCGATGTAGCATACGATGGGAAGACCTATCACTGCGCCGCCTGTGGTACGAACAGCGACGCTCCCATGTCCGCCGCCGATCTGGCTGTGGTGAACCGCATTATCGCTCTGGGCGGCGACAACGAGGAGCTGACCCGTCTGCGCCGGCAGTACCGGAATCTGGACATCACCAGCTGGGACAGCGAGAACCGCCTGCAGATGAAGTAAGGCGCACCAAACCGCACAATTTGTCTTTCCGTTTTACAAGCTTCACAATTTATCTTTTCCATGGGGTTTACCCCTCTTTCCGTGTCCGGCTCCGGCCGGGCACGGTTTTTTTGCAGCAAAGGACGGCGGCCTCTTGGCCGCCGTCCTTTTATCAGGTCTGCTTCAGGCAGTTCTCATCAAATGCCACCTCCGCACCGCAGAGGTTGTCCAGCAGCGTGTCATTGTCATAAAAAGCGCTCTCTTGGACCCGCAGGGTCATCCAGTCGCCCGGCAGCTCCGCCAGCTGGATGGCGGTGCCATTGCGGATAAAGCGTCCGCCGTGGATATCGCTGCCCCAGGAGCTGCTGCCGTTGGTGTCGATGCACAGCGCCACACCGTTATGACTGAAATCGGAGCGCTGCACCCAGATCCAGCCGCCGTCCGCCGCCAGCGCGCCCACATCCCAGCCGGAGATCTCGCAGTGATCGAGATAGGTGGGCGCCTGCGCCTTTATACCGGTGCCGCCGCTGCCCCGAAGCCGGCAGCCCTGCAGCACCACGTGCATATCCACCACCGTATTCTCCGGCAGACGCTCCACCGTCACCGGCGAGGCAAAGGTGGTACCGTCGTCATGGGCCACCAGCTTCACGGGACGCCGGATGGTCAGCGGCTGGTCATACGTCACCGCCGGCAGATAGACAGTCACAGCCGTCTCAAAGCTGACCTCCTCGGCCAGCCTGTCCAGCAGCGTTTGGAGATCCTCCGTCGTGTCCAGCGCCGTATCCTCCCAGCTATACGACTGGACGGGCTGCTCGCCGCACTCCACCACCTGCCGCAGGGTGATCTCGTCGCCGTTTTTCATATACAGCGTCCAGATAATGTCGTTATAGGTGCATTTGCTGGTGACATGGTGCTCGTGGGCATACAGCGCCCCGGCGGCGGCGTAGTGATCTGTGGCTTCGTCCACCACGCAGGCGTCGCCCTCCTGTGCCACGGCCTGAATGGTATGACGCTCCACCAGCGCCGAAAACGCCGCGCGCACGTCCGCCTCCCGGTCATCCGCCTTCACCACAAACAGGCACAGCGGGCTGCTGCCCTCCTCACCCCGGAGCAGCAGCTCCTTCCGGTGGCTGGCAGGCACACCGCCGCCATCGGGCTGCGGACTGAAGCAGGCAAATACATGGTAGAGCGTACCGTCCGCCCCATCGTACCACACCTGCCCTGAATCCTGCTTCAGCGTACCCTCCAGACTGTCTGGCTGCTGGGGATCCGGCACAGGCGGATCATATCCGACGGCTCTGCCGCCGGCCAGCGCCCAGATGCCCGCTCCCGCCAGCAGCAGCGCCAACGCCGTGCAGAGCCATACCCGGCGGCGCTTCCTGCCGCCGTTGGGCGGCGGCGCCACTACGGACCGGCGCTCCATCTGGCTGGCCGTGCAGCAGGGGCAGAAGGATGCCTCCTCCGGCAGCACGGCGCCGCATTTGATACAATACTTCTCTTTTTTCACAGTGACCTCACAAAGCGTCCCGCAGCTCCAGCACGTCGCGGAACCGCTGGTCAGGATTCATCATGGTGCAGCGACGGACGATCCGCCCCGCACGACCCTCCGCCAACCGGCGGGAGGGGTGCTGCCCCGTCAGCATCACGTTCAGCAGCACGCCGAGGGAGTAGATATCCGCCCGGCCATCGGTCTGGGACAGACCGAACTGCTCCGGCGCGGCGTAGCCTGTGGTGCCCAGGATCACCGTGTCAGCGGGACACTCCGGCTTGACGATGCGGGAGGCGTCGAAGTCGATGAGCACCGCGTCGCTGCCCCGCAGGATCACATTGCTGTCCTTCACGTCCCGGTGTACCGCGCCCATGCTGTGCAGCACCCACAGGGCGCCGCAGATGTCCGCCGTCACCCTCCGGGCCTCCTCCCAGTCCAGCAGGCCGCCCTCCAGCAGATACAGCAGCGTGTCGCCCTGAACGTACTCCTCCAGCACAGCCACACGGCCATCCGCCTCCGCGGCCTCCTCCACCCGGGGCAGATAGGGGCAGGACACCGCCAGCAAGCGGCGGTACACATCGGCACTGCCGTCAAACTGGCGGAACACATAGCGCTTTCCCGTGCTCCGATGGCGCAGCAGCGTCACCGTGCCCCGTGCGCCGCGCTTGAGCACCCTGACCTCGTCAAAGTAGACCGCCACGGCACGCAGCAGCTCCTGATACACAGCTACCCCTCCCTCCTGTCTCGCTTCCCCAGTATAGCCAACTTTCGATGCCGTGTAAAGTCGATACGGCGAGAAAATGCGAGAAAAAGTGCCGTACTATGCAGCCCGCATATTGTTTTTATGGGAAATTTTGTCTACAATAGGAAAAAACGCAAATAAGGACGGCATACACATGGATCGAAAAAACACCGGCCAGCTCCTGCAGGAGCTGATGGATTCCAATGACCTGGACCGCGTTCTCTCGGAGAACGATACCAGCTTCCGGGAGGACAGCCTGACGGACGCGCTGCAGCGGCTGTTTGACGCGCGGGATATCTCAAAGGCCACGCTGGCCAAAAATTCCGGCATCAGCGAGGTCTATCTGCATCAGGTCTTTTCAGGGCGGCGCACCCCCTCCCGCGACCGGCTTTTGTGCCTGTGCATCGGTCTGCACGCCAGTCTGGAGGAGGCTCAGCGTCTGCTGGTACAGGCGCACCACGCGCCGCTGTACCCGCGGGAGCAGCGGGACGCCATCCTGATCTATGGACTGAGCCACGAGCTGACGCTGCAGGAGGTCAACGACGCCCTGTTTGAGATCAAGGCGGAGGCGCTCTGTTAACTGCCGCCATTCCATACAGCAGAAGTCCCGACCAATGGTCGGGACTTCTGCTGTTCTCTATCGCTTGGGGGACTTACTTACAGAATGGAGTAGTTGACGATCAGGCCGGCGAACACGATGGACACCATGCTCAGCAGCTTGATGAGGATGTTGATGGCGGGGCCGGAGGTATCCTTGAAGGGATCGCCCACGGTGTCGCCCACGACGCCGGCCTTGTGGCACTCACTGCCCTTGCCGCCGAAGTTGCCCGCCTCGATGTACTTCTTGGCGTTGTCCCATGCGCCGCCGGCGTTGGCCATGTAGATGGCCATCAGGAAGCCGGTAACGGTGGCGCCGGCCAGCAGGCCCACAACGCCCTTGAAGCCCAGGATCATACCCACCACGATGGGGGTGACAACGGCGATAACGGTAGGCAGCACCATTTCCTTCAGGCTGGCCTTGGTGCACAGATCCACGCAGCGCGCGTAGTCGGGATCGGCCTTGCCGTCCATCAGACCCGTGATCTCCTTGAACTGACGGCGCACCTCCAGCACCACGCTCTGCGCGGCGCGGCCCACGGAGTTCATGGTCAGAGCGGCGAACACGAAGGGCAGGCAGGCGCCGATGAACAGACCCACCAGCACCAGCGGGTTCATCAGGGAGAAGTCGTTGAACGTGACCTCGGCAGCGCCCACCTCCTTGACCTTCTCGATGTAGGAGGCCATGAGAGCCAGAGCGGTCAGAGCGGCAGAGCCGATAGCGAAGCCCTTACCGGTGGCGGCGGTGGTGTTGCCCAGAGAGTCCAGCGCGTCTGTGCGCTTGCGGACCTCCGGCTCCAGACCGGCCATCTCGGCGATGCCGCCGGCGTTATCGGCCACGGGGCCGTAGGCGTCGGTGGCCAGCGTGATGCCCAGCGTGCTCAGCATACCCACGGCGGCCAGAGCGATACCGTACAGACCCATACCGGCACTGGCTGCGCCGCCGGACAGGAAGAACGCCAGCAGGATGCAGACCGCCACGATGATGATGGGCACCGCGGTGGACAGCATACCCAGACCCAGACCGCCGATGATGATGGTGGCAGCGCCGGTCTGGCTCTTGCCGCTCAGCTCCTGCGTGGGCTTAAAGGTGTCGGAGGTGTAATACTCGGTAGCCTTGCCGATGAGCACGCCGGCCACCAGACCGGACAGGATGGCCACATACAGGCCCCAGTGCTCCAGACCCAGCAGAGCCCAGACAAGGAAGAAGGAGATGATGGCGATGAGGATGGCGGACAGGTTGGTGCCGCGGGACAGCGCCTTCAGCAGCGTGCGCTGGTCGGCGTTCTCCTCGGTCTTGACGAAGAAGGAGCCGATGATGGAGCAGAGGATACCCACCGCTGCCATGACCATGGGGATGGCCATGGCCTTGAACGCCTGATCGGAGAAGGCGGCAACGCCCAGAGCGGAGGCGGAGATGATGGAGCCCACATAGGACTCGTACAGGTCGGCACCCATACCGGCCACGTCGCCCACGTTGTCGCCCACGTTGTCGGCGATAACGGCGGGATTGCGGGGGTCATCCTCGGGGATACCGGCTTCCACCTTACCCACCAGGTCGGCGCCCACGTCGGCGGCCTTGGTGAAGATACCGCCGCCCACACGGGCAAACAGCGCCATGGAGCTGGCGCCCATGCCGAAGGTCAGCATGGCACTGGTGATGTCAGCAGCCTCCAGATCGAATACGAAGCGCAGCAGCGCAAACCAGACGGAGATGTCGAACAGGCCCAGACCCACCACGGTGAAGCCCATGACGGAGCCGGCGGAGAACGCCACCCGCAGACCCTTGTTCAGACCCTCGCGGCAGGCGTTGGCGGTGCGGCAGTTGGACTTGGTGGCGATCCGCATGCCCACGAAGCCGCTGAGACCGGAGAAGAAGCCGCCGGTCAGGAAGGCGAAGGGCACGAACCAGGTCAGCAGATGGCAGGCAGCCATGATGCACAGCACCACGATCATGCAGGCGAAGAAGATACCGACGACGGTGTACTGCCGCCGCAGGTAGGCGTTTGCTCCCTCACGGATGGAGCGGGAGATCTTGCTCATCAGAGGGGTGCCCTCCTCAAAGCGCAGCACCTTTTTGCCTGTGAACAGGGCAAACAAAAGTGCGATGACGGACCCGATAAAGGTCGCCAAGACGAGATACTTTTCCATGTGCATTTGTGAATTCCTCTTTCCCCCCGGCGTTCCGCGCCGGGAATTTGCTATTTGTTCCGCAGAACATTATAAAAAAGGAAAATCCATCCGTCAAATTTTCAAACTTTTTTTTGGACGTGCTGAAAATATGTTGGGAACTGTCCGTCAAAATCACCACAACTTTTTATGCAGGAACGAATGGATTTTCTGTCATTTTTCGACGGTTTTTCTCCGGGTCAAAAGGTCGTACCATACGTTCTGTATGTATTTTTTCTCGCCGTAATTGTGGATTTTCCTGCAATTAAAATTTTTTTACGGCACTTTTTGATGCAAAAATGAAAAAATATCCGCGAAAAACGCGGAAAATCTTTTTTTGCACTTTTCCGCGGCAGTCTCCGCCGCTCCTGAACCGTGCCGCCGGGAACATTTGCTGTTTTGCACAAATGGTTTTCGCAACAAGTTTCGCGACAGGACGCGCCCACCGCGCGGAAGTTTTACGGGGAAATTTCGCCGTTGTTGCACGTTTCCGGGCAACAAAACCGAAAAAAACACCTGCGGGCAGAGTGCGGCATACGATGGTATGGAGCACCGGGAAAAAATAAGGGAGGATACAAAGGATGAAAAACGAAAATTCTGTGATCGCTATTCTGGCGGCGGCAGGGGGCGCACTGTGCAGCTATGGGGCAAAGCTGGTGGTGCCGCTGGCGGTGCTGCTGCTGGTGATGGTGGCGGACTATGTGAGCGGCATGGCAAAGGCGTGGAGCACCGGGACGCTGTGCTCCAAGATTGGGCTGCGCGGTATTCTGAAAAAGCTGGGCTATCTGGCACTGGTGGGCGTGGCAGGCGTGGTGGACTGGCTGGTGCGCTACGGTCTGGCGCAGACCGGCGTGGAGGTGACGTTCCAGTTTTTGGTGGCGGCAATGGTGATCGTGTGGCTCATTATCAACGAGCTGCTCTCCATTCTGGAGAACGTGGCGGCCATCGGAGGGCCGGTGCCTGCGTTCCTGCAAAAGCTGCTGGGCAGACTGAAAAACGCGGTGGAGAAGAAGGCGGAGGACGAAAATGCAGATCATTGAAATGACCTATCCGTGGGCGGGAACGCTGGCAAAGCGCGGCGTTACGCGGCGTATTATCCTGCACCACGCGGCGGCGGTGACGTGTACGCCGCAGCAGGTGCACCGCTGGCATCTGGCGAACGGATGGGTGGGGATCGGGTATCATTTCTTCGTGCGGAAGGACGGAAAAGTGTACCGGGGCAGACCGGAGGACGCGGTGGGGGCGCACGCGGGGAACAACAATTTTGACAGCATCGGCGTGTGCTTCGAGGGCAGCTTCGACAAGGAGGAAATGCCGGAGGTGCAGAAGAACGCGGGGCGGGAGCTGGTGGCGTACCTGAAGGAAAAGTACGGCATTACCAAGGTGCAGAAGCACAGCGACGTGAACGCCACGGGGTGCCCCGGCGGACACTTCCCTTTCGGCGAGATCGCAGGGGAGGAGGGCGCAAAGCCTTCTGCCCCAACGGTTTCCATGGACAGCACAGGGGTGACGCTGCCTCTGCTGGGGCGGGGGAGCCGGGGGCAGACGGTGCGGCTTTTGCAGGCGGCACTGGCGGGGCTCGGCTACGGCGCGCTGGCGGCGGACGGTATCTTCGGAGACAACACGGCGGGCGCGGTGAAGCGGTTCCAGGCGGCGGAGGCACTGGCGGCGGACGGCATTGTGGGTCGCGATACGTGGCACAAGCTGCTGGGAATTTAGCGAAAAATAATGCTGACATCCAGGTGACGTCACCCCGGGGTAAGCTTGTACAAGGGGTTGATGTTCAACTTGTACGCACGGTGTTGAACGACAGGTCGGAGAAGAAAAAGGAAAATTAAGCCAAGAGTGGGGCAGGATGCCGAAAAAAAGGCTCTCTGCCCCGCTATTTTTTTGCAAATTTTTAAGGGACGTTAAAAAGTTACGCAGGTTTTCTTGCTTTTGGCAAAATATATGGTATACTGTTATTGCTCATAATGTGCCGTTATGCGCCGTATGAACTGCGCCGCCTGCGGGCAAGCTATACACGGCGCAGCTGACGTCATGGAACAGCCGGCACATCAGGAGCACCGAAGACTTGAAAAGAGGGATTTTGCCTTGAATAAATACATGATACGCGGCGGACGTGAGCTTTTCGGAGAGGTGACGGTCAGCGGCGCGAAAAATGCCGCCGTTGCCATCATTCCCGCCGCGCTGCTGGTGGACGGCGTATGCCGCATTGAGAACATTCCTCAGATCAGCGACGTGACGCTGTTCTTCTCCATTCTGGAGGAGCTGGGGGCGAGGGTGCGGGTGCTGAACCGGCACGCCATCGAGATCGACTGCCACGCCATCCACTCCACCCGTCCGTCCTATGATCTGGCACGGCGCATCCGCGCCAGCTACTATCTGCTGGGCGCGCTGCTGGGGCGGTTCGGGCAGGCCACCGTCGCCATGCCGGGAGGCTGCAACTTCGGCGTGCGCCCCATCGACCAGCACATCAAGGGCTTTACCACCATGGGCGCGGAGGTGACGGTGGAGGGGGGCTTCATCCACACCGCCGCCAAGAACGGACGGCTGGTGGGCGCGCCGGTGTATCTGGACGTGGTGAGCGTGGGCGCGACTATGAACATTATGATGGCCGCCGTGCTGGCGCAGGGCGTGACCACCATCGAGAACGCCGCCAAGGAGCCGCATATCGTGGATCTGGCGAACTTCCTGAACTCCATGGGCGCGGACATCAAGGGCGCCGGCACCGACTCCATCAAGATCCGCGGCGTGGAGCGTCTCAGCGGCGGTACCTACTGCATCATTCCCGACCAGATCGAGGCCGGCACCTACATGGCGGCGGTGGCCGCCACCGGCGGGCAGCTCCTGCTGAAGAACATCATCCCCAAGCACATGGACTGCATCAGCGCCAAGCTGATGGAGATGGGCGTGGTGGTGGAGGAGAATGACGACACCCTGCTGGTACGCCGCAGCGAGCCGCTGCAGAAGGCCAACGTCAAGACCCTGCCCTACCCCGGCTTCCCCACGGATATGCAGCCCCAGATCGCCGCCGTGCTGTCTCTGGCACAGGGCACCAGCCTTGTGACTGAGGGTGTCTACGGTGCCAACCGCTTCAAGTATGTGGACGAGCTGAAGCGTCTGGGCGCCCACATTCAGGTGGACGGCAAGGTCGCCGTGATCGAGGGTGTCGACCAGCTGATAGGCGCCCCCATCCAGGCCTGTGACCTGCGGGCCGGCGCGGCGCTGGTCATCGCCGGACTGGCCGCCAAGGGCACCACGGAGCTGAGCTGCGTGCAGTATATCGAGCGCGGTTATGAGGATCTGGTGGGCAAGCTCCGTGCCGTGGGCGCGGATATCTCCATGATCGACGTCCCCGATGAGGGCGAGGTCGAGTCCCATATAAGCTGACATACGCTGATCAGCGTCCGCTGCAATAGGCCGCAGCCTTTGCGGCCTGCTGCAACGGACGCTGCTGTTTTCGGAAAGGTACATACATTTTGATCTCACTGTATACACTGGCCAGCGGCTCCGAGGGCAACTGTCTGCTGGTCTCTGCCTGCGGCGTCCACCTGCTGGTGGATGCCGGCATCTCCGCCCGCCGCATCAAGCAGTCCCTTGCCCAGCTGGGCCTGACGCCGGACGATCTGTCCGCCATCCTCATCACCCACGAGCACACGGACCACACGGCGGGCCTCGCCACCCTGCTGAAGCACCACGCCGTCCCGCTGTACGCCAGCGGCGGCACGACCTTTTATCTCCGCAGCCGCCTGCCCGGACTGGACGGCTGCCTGCGCCTTGTCGCCCCCGGCAGCGTCTTTTCCATCGGCCCGGCGCAGGTGACGGTGTTCGCCACCAGCCACGACGCCGGGGAGAGCGTGGACTACCGCATCGACTGCGGCGGCGAGGCCGTGGGCATCCTCACCGACACCGGCTTTGTGCCGGAGCCGGCTGCCGCCGCCCTCACCGGCGTGGATCTTCTGGTGCTGGAGAGCAACCACGATGTAGATTGGCTCCAATCCGGCCCCTATCCCTACTCCCTGAAGCAGCGCATCCTCGGCCGGCGGGGTCACCTGTCCAATGAGGACGCCGCCGCCTTTGCCCGCCGCATGGCGGAGTGCGGCACCCGCTACTTTGTGCTGGCTCACCTGAGCCGGGAGAATAACACCCCCGCCCGCGCCCTGCAAGTCATGGAGACGGCGCTGTCCGATTTGGATGTCTCCGTGGAGGTCGCGCCGCGGGATGAGCTGAGCGTCTGCTATGCGCCGGAGGTGATCGCGTGCAGAAGGTAACGATCCTCTGCGTCGGCAAGCTGAAGGAAAAATTCTATATTGACGCCGCCGCCGAGTATGTCAAGCGTCTCCAGCGGCTGTGCCGTCTGGAGATCGTGGAGCTGCCGGAGAGCCGTCTGCCCGACGAGCCCTCCCCCGCCGAGCTCCGCCGCGCCCTGCAAGCGGAGGCCGCCGCCATCCGGGAAAAGCTGCCCAAGGGCGGCGCGCTGGTGGCGATGTGCATCGAGGGCAAGCCCTGCTCCAGCGAGGAGCTGAGCCGCCGCCTCACGGACTTCGGTGTGCAGGGCAAAACCCAGATCACCTTCCTCATCGGCGGCAGCGTCGGTCTGGACGAGGAGCTGAAACGGCAGGCCGACTGGCGTCTGTCCATGTCCCCCATGACAT
>OIZO01001791.1_pt1 | contig 10215 bp, 6 predicted proteins | sample 1588551 | NCBI WGS metagenome assembly OIZO01 (sample SAMN03283271) | human gut metagenome | biome: human-associated habitat; material: feces | host: Homo sapiens | place: Peru | collected 2012 | reverse complement strand
TGTGTTCCACAGCAAAAGTATTTTGCTCTTGAATCTGTAACAGAATATCCACATAACCTTGTTGCAAAACGTACCAAAAAAGGGTATTTATTATCGTTTGAATTCAAAAGTTACAACAATCCGAATTATAAACTATTAAAAACTGAAGTGTCAACTGGTAATGAAATTATTACTGTACGGGGGTATAATAAAGTTGAGTTTTTAATACCATCTAATTCTTGGATTGAAAGCGATACAATTCATGTAAAAATCAAATCTTGGGTACGTTTATTAGACGGAATTTACAATCGAACAATACTCTCTCCCGATGGTGCAGAATTGCAAGGAAGAGATGGTCTTAATAGAATTATTATTGTCGAACAAGAACCAAAAGCAAAATTACTTTGGATAATTCCATTACCTGATTTTCTTTTTAAGATTTCATTTTGGACTTCGGACCAGACAATAGCCGCAGGTGTTTGGAGCATACTGATAATACTATTTATGTTTGTTTTAATAATTTATCTTATTGGTAAAACAATGAAATATAACCCCCAAAAAATAGGCCCTTCTAAATATAACGTATAATTTACAATAGTGATATGGCAGAAATTTTGCATTCTAATAAACATTTTGGGAAACAGGAATCCAATGTTATAATTGCACAACGTTCCCTTGATTTTCCAGAACAATATACATTTTTCCGTAATTTGCGACAGATAGATTTTTATTTCAATTCCATATGGGTTGAAATAACTTCCTATCCAAAAGATTTACAACTGGAGATTGATGATTTAATTAAAGTGGATTTTATTGGACATCCAAATGTGCAATCTGGAAACAGAATAAATAACTTACATATTGTATCGTATAAGAATCCATACAATATCATATATAACCCCAATAGTATCAAGGACTGCACAAACCTTAGCACAGATAAGGTGAAAATCGTTTTTTCCATTAATTTCCAACAAGAAAGTAGAGAAACTATAACATCTCTTGATTTTGAATTGGAAATATCTTTAACAAAAGCAGTTCCTGAATATAAGGCATCATTTAAATTTGAAAGTGGTAGACCTATAATTAAATATGAAAATAAATTCTGTTGTCTTGGTGTCCTAAAAATTATAAATGACAGTTCTTGTAAGTATGCAGAAACTCTATCCATAGAAAACACCATTAAATACGACAAAGTTTTTGAGAATGATATCGTAGTATGGGGAGACGAGCAAGAACTTCAGGAAAGTGACCCGTATTTTGATGCAGAGGAGGGTTTACGTACATCTGATCAAAGAATTCAAAGTTGTTTGCGGAAAACAATCAGCGATTGCAAGGTAACTCTTCGCAATATTGTAGCAAAGAATGTTATTTCCATTCCAGTCTATATTGATTTATTAAGAATTGGAAATCCAAACGATAATAAATTGGACTGTTCATTTACCATTAATACTATAAACTTAGGGGATGGAAAAGAGACCGTAAGCAAAATACCTTTCTCGATAAAGAGAGACAATCAGTGTACTCAAATGGTTGTAAAACTAAATGGGCAACAGATTGAAAATGGACAAATTAATAATATCGGAAAGATAAAATGGGTAAAATATTCAGTTGGTCAAACGCATAGGTGGAATGGTATAACCAAACTTATAAATTTTCAAATATCAAACATTGCAGAAAACAAATCCGCAATAGAAAATGCGGCTGTGGTAATAAAAAACATGAGCATCGTATTTGAGACGGAGGCTAAAGATATTGAAAAAGCCCTATCCTCAAATATTAAAGATTTACCAAAAGTCGTTGAACTGTTCAATGTACCGAACTCATATTATACAATAGAATGTAGACTTAAACACAAGGAAATTGAGAATATTCCGAATGATTCAGCAAAAGTGAATGCCTATATTGATTTTGACTATATAGTAGATAAAGATGGTATACGTGATGAAAATACAGAATTTGATCATTTTTCATCAACTGCATATTTTGATATTGAAACTGATCCTGGAAACGAATGGTTATGTATTGATTTTGGAACATCTGCTACCGTTGCTGCATTTGGAGATGGAAGCGAAGAGTCAAATCTACTAAATCTTGATTCACAAGCTGAATCTATAACTAGAGGTTTACCACAAAGAATGCGCTCTCCAAGATTTGAAGAAGGAACACCATTTTTGTCTTCCAACGCTAAGTTTAGACAAGATGGTGATATTGATGTTAAAGCTCCATATTCAAATTGTTTTGTGTGGTTATCACCGACAGAACCTCAGTTCTATAGCGATTCTTATATCTTGCCTTATATTAAATCACTTGTCGGATATAATAATTTACCAGATACTTTAGATTATAAAGGATTGAGATACAAGAAAGGAGGAAAGACAAAAAACTTCGAGACAGAGCAACTTACTGTTGACGAGGTGTTTACATCTATTTACAAAAGTCTATTTCGTGATTTCATTCTTCCATCTATAACGAACAGCAGTAAGGTTGTTAACAAACTGATCCTGTCTGTTCCGAACACCTACACGCCAAGACATCTTGATTATCTTCACAACCTTGTAACAAGTAATATACCGCAAATTCGTAGAAACTATATTTGGTTTATCAGCGAAAGTGATTCTATTGCTTCATACTATGTGACGAAATGGATTGATCTAAATAATTGTAGAGACTCGAAATCTATAAGTCAATTAAGCTCTATCGGAAGCACAGAACATGTTCTTGCTTTTGATATGGGTGCAGGTACGCTTGACCTAACGTATTTTTCAATAGAAAATAATGAGGATGGAACAAGGAACGTTAATATCTTGGCTAAAACAGGACTCAACAAAGCAGGTAATTATTTGGATTATCTTATTGCAGAAGCAATCATTGATACACATTCCGATTTGCTGCCAGAAAGTTTGCTTAATCCTGATGGTAATTCCACTCTTTTATTAATGGCAGGAAAATTGAAACATTTCATTAAACAATATGTGAAACCTCAGTTGTTCACGAAGGCTAAGCTAACTTTCTCAGAACTAAATGGAGAAGATGTGCAGATTAACGGAAATACCGTAACGCTAAATGATATTGAAATTAATCTTGTAGCATTAAGAGACCATTCGCTTATCAGAAATTTCATTAAGGAATGTACTGCAGATTTAATAGAGAATCTATTCGTCATTAATGGCTACGAGAAACATCAGGCACCAATAGACACAATAATTTTTACAGGTAGAAGTGTCCAGTTTGGCGATGGACAAGACAAAGGTATAAGAAATTCTTTAATGAGTTCTATCAGTGAATGGAATATCAGGGATAATTGTCAACAGATTAATATTTCTGGAAATGAGTTGAAAACTATCGTATGTGAAGGAGCTTTAAATTTTGCTACAACATATAGTAGTGAAGCATCTGCTGTTAGAATTCTAAATAGGAATATATATGCTTCTTATGGTATACTATATAAAGATATTAGAGGCATATATCAATATATGGAGCTTCTTTCACCTTCAACTAAGCCTATTAGGGAACCAAATCTCGAAACAAACTCTACAAATGGAGTTTATATCTATGAATATGATACCGATCGTTTTAATGCTCAAGGTAATTTGCATGGTGCATTTGTTGACCTAAGAAATAGCCCTAAAGCGTTTTTCGTACAGTCTTATTCGCGAGACACGGCAAGAGATTGGAAGAATAATCGACGTGAATTAATTTCTGTCATGTGGGACTTCGTTTCACAATCTACAGTTTCTTCTGTCAAGGATTTGGCAAAAGTACCTGTACGTATAGAGGTAAATGGAGAGAATGAAATGATTTTTACAGCAGGTTCTCTTACTAACGAGCCTTCTGCTCCAATGGTAATTAATATTAATGAAAGTGACTCGTTTAAGAAAAGTATGTGGCCATATATGTAATTATAAATATAGAAGAATATGAAGAAAATACAACTAATAATTTTGTTGGCAATAACATTTTGTAACAGTTTTGCTCAACAATTGCACGAGATAAAATTAAAAAACACAACTGTTTCTGTTACAGGAGATAGGTTGAACCTCGTAGCAGGTGAAAATAATGTATGGGAGATTGATTTAAGAACTGACGAAGAGGTTTTTAAACTAATCTCCGAGAATGATAATAAGGTTGATTATGGGTTAAATGGAAAATTTGTATTTGCAGATGGTAAGTACAGACAAACAATACCATACCGCAGGGATAATAAAAGCTTTTACCAATCAGCTTGTTTGGTATTAAAAAGAGATTCACTTCCTATTACAATATTTGCAAATGGACATGTTGTGGCTACTTTTCAGCTTAAAATCAAATATCAAGAATTCGAAATACCCAAGAAAAATGTTTTTTATGTAGGAGATACCTTGCGTATTATAAAAAAAGATACGAAGAATAGCATTCCGATCAAAAAATTTTCTTTCCAAATTAAGACTGGTAATAAAAAAATTGAAGTAAATGATAGTATCATTCACGAAGATTTGATAGGAAGCAATGATTCAATTAGTAATTGTCAAATAATTTGCGTTGCAGAATATGAGGACGCACATAAAGAAACTAAAGAGACCAAGAATATAATAAAAATTAAAAGCTATAAGGATGAAACGAACTATATAATAATTAGTTCTATAATTATCATGTTGGTCTTATTTGGGGGTATATATTTTTGGAGACAAAAGAAACACATTGTTAATACTAAAAGCGAATCTGCACATGGTGGAAGTGAAAGTATAAACAAGGGTAATGGTAATGGTAATGAGAGTTCTCATATAGACATACCTACAAAATACGATTCATTAGAATCATATCAAGTAGATCATACTTCTGCTTCGAATGAAACAGGGGCAGATGTTCTGATAAAAGAAAACATTAGCCAAATTAATACGCAAAAATCGCGAATAGCCGAGTTGGAGAGTATGCAAGACGTTGCTAATATTTCAGAATTGCAAGATAGAATCAAAGAATTAGAAGAATCAGAGAATGCAAAGTTAGACGAAATTGAGGAACTGTCAGCGGAGAAAAATAGATTAGTTAATGAAAAAAATGATTTACAAGCCCGATTAGATGAAATAACATCTGATAATGTTTCAAAAAAAGAACTTCGTAACAAGATAGAAGAACTTAAGGACGAGAAGAACAAACTGATTCGTGAAAAAAAGAATAAGGAACGTGAATTGGTTGATGCAAGAAAGAGTATTATTAATTTGGAAAGTAAAGTCAAGGAGAAAGAGGATAAAATTACAGAAATAAATAGACAAAAAGATGAAGCAGAGTCAAATCTAAGAATAGAAAAGAATTCAACTGCCGTATTACAGAAAAAAATTAGTTCATTTAGCAAACAAACATATTATTTATATGCTATAGATGATGCAATGCAAGCAGTCGACAGCTCTTTGAAGCATTTATTCACAGATGTTTGTGACGAAAACCTCATGAAGAGATTGGCTCAACCAATTCTTAGTGGTACAGCTGGACTTGATCTTGGACTTGAATCCTATCTAAATGAATGGAAAAGTTCTGTATATGATAACCAAAATCGGTTCTTTGGCGATGACGTGCTAAATATGACAGATGACTCTGTCAAAGAAAAACTGGCAGAATTCTTAGAACAATTAGCATTACGTGATAGTTTTGGAAAACTTGTACGTCTATATACAATGACAAATGTTGGTTGGATAAATGAACAAATGGTTAAAACAGGGTTCAATGTCGATGCAATACAAACCATATTTGCTAGATTCAAGAATCTGCTTGCTCTGTTCAATATAGCAATTTCATACCCTCGTCTATTCGTTGATAAGTTTGACCCTAACCGTCACAAAGACAATATGAGGTGTGAGATCTTTAACTATTTCGAACCTTCAGTAGAATTGTTAGCACAATTGAAAACCCGTGAGAATGAAAATCTTATTGTAGATGTAACGAGAATAGGCATCCCTAATTCTAAGATTCCAGCAAGACGGAACGCAATGGTTTCATTACCGAACTTTTAGTTTAACAAAAATATTATCATAATTATGGCAAATCCAATTATTGGTATTGATCTTGGAACAACAAACTGTGCTGTTACCAAGTACGAACGAGGCAAGACGACTGTACTCCCAATCAAGGGAAAGTTAACAACTCCATCAGTTCTTTATATTGAGGGAAGTACAGTTAAAGTCGGTCACGATGCAAAGAAATACATTGCAGTTCATCCAGAGAAATGTTTGGCTTCCACTAAGCGTGACATGGGTACTACAACTGTATATAGTATTGGTGGTAAGGAGATAACTCCAGTACTGGCAGCTAGTCTTATTCTTAAATATCTTAAGGAAGAAACAGAAGCATACCTCAACGATGTATGTAATGATGTAGTAATTACCGTACCTGCATACTTTGGTTTTGAGGAACGAAATGCTACAAAGCAAGCCGCAATCAATGCTGGCTGGAACCCAATTGCTCTTCTTGACGAGCCTACAGCTGCAGCAATTATCTATGGGCAGAATAGAAATAAGAGTTCTTTATTTACTGTTGTTGACTTAGGAGGTGGTACATTTGATGTAACTGTTTTACAGTATCTAAACGAAGATGGTAAAGCAAAGTTTAAACCATTGAAAGTTGGTGGTAATCATCGTCTTGGTGGTGATGATTTTGATAGTGCCATTGTTCGTTATATGATTGATGAAGGTGCAAGTGGCTATAAATCTGAACTAGAACTTAAAGAAGAGGCGGAGAAAGCAAAGATTGCCCTTTGCACTAGTGATGTAGCTGCTATCTCATGTGAATATGTTGATACTACTTTAACTCGTGATAAATACAAAGAATTGATTTCAACTTATCTTGATGAAATCTGCAATACAATAAAAAATACAGTTAGTGGCGCAGGAAAGTCGTTAGATGATATAGACCGTTTTATATTAGTTGGTGGTTCTTGCAAACATCCTGTTGTCAAGGAAGCAATTAAAGCTTGTGTTGGTAGAACACCTTATGCAGCAGATAATCTTGATACTGCAGTTTCAGAAGGTGCCGCATTGTACCATCATTTCCATAACCAGATTGACATTGATGACAGTACGCCTATAGTTGATTCAATTTGCCCTAAGACATTAGGAACAGACCTTGTCAAAGACGAAGTGGTTAATATCGTTATGGTTAAAGAAGGGGCAAAGATACCTTGCAAAGTATGCCAACTTGCCTATTTTGGAGGAATGTCACTTCATACTAAGGTACTTGAAGGAGATGGATATTTAGCCTCTGACTGCAAAGAACTTTACGAAATGGTAGTTGACATGAAGAATCCTGGTGTTGGTCATGCTATTGTGACAGTTTTTGACATAGATGATTCTGGATGTCTTACATTCTATACATATGAGATCCAGCCAGGTTGTGATATAGAAGACTTAAAGATTGCTACCGAACCAGACACTCTAAAATTTGATTATAGTGTATGGGAAGAGTTTATTCGCACACATTCTAGTTCTGAATATTACGCTCAGACCCATACTCTTGACGTAAAGTAATATAGATGTTTTATCTTGAAAGCTCAAATCAAGAATATAACCAAATAATCAACATTGATAGTGACTCGCTTATTGAAGATATCAAGATGCGAGTTCACTATTTTGTTGAGAATTTAGGTTTGCGTCCACCTTGGTCTAGAATTAGAATTCACTTCATTACAGCTGAACAAATGAAAAAACGTGATTCTAGTGCCGAAGGATTGTGTTATAGTTATGAGGATGGCTATTTTGATATATACATAAGATGTGGCTATTCTTATTTATATACAAAAAGCATATTGGCACATGAAATAGGTCATACTTGGATAAACTATAATAAAATAAAGTTGAGCAAAATGGAGAATGAAGGATTTTGTCAACTTTTAGCATATCAAATTCTATATTCAGACTTTGCCTTATCAAGCAATAATAATATGCTTTTATTAAGAGAATGGAAAGACGAAGTTTATGGTGACGGATTTAGACTTATGAAATCAAAATTGGACTCTTTAGGATGGCAGCAGTTATTACTATTCCTTCAAATTTCATTTTAAAACAGGGGGAAACAATCTAAATAATGAAGAAGCTTAAAGGATTAAAACTTGAAGACTATCAACACGAATCTGACAAAGCCGCTTTTTTGAGTCTTGAAAAAGTAAAGGCTTTCGACAAAGCTGTTGATTGGGTCATAAAAAATACAATAGAAGAAGTTACAAACGTTCAACAAACAGGTAGTAGTATCTGTGTCAATCAAGATGCTACTTCTGAATTGTTCAACTTGGTAAATGATGTCGCAGCTACGGTAGATGTAAGTAATGTGCCACAAGTATATACCCGATGGGGATATGACATATACATAACCACAGATGGTGACAAGCATCCTAAGATGATAGTGAATACAGGTACTGTAGATTTGTTGACACCTGCAGAGCAACGCTTTATGATTGGGCATGAGTTCGGTCATATCAAGAGCAATCATCTGAAGTATCTGCTATTGTGCAGATATTGGTCACTGTATCATTCATATATACCAGGCTCGACGTTGCTGCAAATACCATTGTTTTATTGGTCAAGAATGACAGACTTAACCGCAGACCGAGTAGGATTGCTCGCTTGTCAAGACATTAATGTCGCATTAAAAACGATGATAAAACTCGCAGGAGCACCAGAGTCTTTATATGATAATTTGAACATAGATGCTTTCATTGAACAAGCAGAAAGTTTCAATATTTCAAAGATGGGTGTCATGAACAAAATCGTAGAGAAGATTTCTGTTATGGACAATGCTGCACCATGGATGGTCAGACGAGCATCAGAACTGTTGAAATGGTATAAGAGTGGTGCATACCAAAATATTCTCAGCAAATATGCCAAATAAGATGGTGGACATTAACGAAACTTGTTCAACAGATCCTCGTTCGTCAAAAATCAGGACTCTGATGCTGATGGTCACAAATTCATGTAACTTGAACTGTGTTTATTGTTATGAGAGTCATAAGACATCACATAAGATGGATTTTGATACTGCAAAGAGAGCCATCTTGGATGTTTTTGATGAAACTGGCTTTGATGGCGTCTCCATTCAATTTATGGGTGGTGAACCCCTTCTTGCTTTTCCCTTGATAAAGGACGTGAGTGAATGGCTGTGGAGTAAGAATATAAAATATCCATATTCTCTTTTTGCAGCAACGAATGGGACTCTTCTAAACGAGGACATGCAAGTTTGGTTCACCGTAAACAAACACAGAATTTCATTAGGGCTTAGTTTTGACGGTGATGTTAATACACAAAACACTAATAGATCAAACTCGGCTTCTTTGGTAGATTTAGATTATTTCCGTGACACATGGCCAGAGTCATCCGTGAAAATGACTATCTCCACAGATTCATTGAAGAATCTCTGTAACAATGTCGTTTTCTTAGAAGAGAAAGGATTTACGAAGATAAAGACAGACTTGGCATATATGCATGGTTGGACAAAACAGCATCTTGTATTGTGGAACGAACAACTGTCTCTTCTAAAAAAATATTACTTAGACTCTGGTCGAGATATGCATTGTTCTTTATTCAATACGCCTATTGATGCTATTCTATCGGAAGAACGACATGCTAAAAGATGTAGCTGTGGTGAGGAAATGAGCTGTGTGGATTGGGATGGAACCATTTATCCATGCCAAATGTTCGCTCCTATTTCCATGGATTCAACCATGTATAACAAAGTAAAGGACATAGATTTTGCCGATGCAGAAAACTTTCAAGTACAAGAATGCAGAGATTGTGTCTTACAATCCTGTTGTCCAGGATGTGCTGGTTGTAATTTGAAGTTTAATGGAGCTATTAATCGTATAAATCCGTTTTATTGCAAGGCTTTTATGATACAGATATTCCATACCTTGGATTACCAACTGAAAGTTGCCGAAAAAATAGAAAACGAGATAGAACGTGAGAATTTGAAACATGACATAAACAAGATAATCCTTAATTCCGCAACACTATAGTTTAACATTATTTATAAGTGTCTGAGCAACAAAAAGTTGCCCAGGATTTTGCCATGTCAGAATTTTCACTTACCTTAGTGTTGCGAAAAGAAGACAAGCAAAACTCTAATATGACATGGCAAAGATACAAATAAAATCTGAGAAACTCACTCCTTTTGGGGGAATTTTTTCGATTATGGAGCAATTTGATGCTCTTTTAGCTCAAACCATTGATTCCACCTTGGGATTGAGATGCACTATGTTTGGTTATCAATATAGCGAGATTC
>OIZO01001790.1_pt1 | contig 10222 bp, 8 predicted proteins | sample 1588551 | NCBI WGS metagenome assembly OIZO01 (sample SAMN03283271) | human gut metagenome | biome: human-associated habitat; material: feces | host: Homo sapiens | place: Peru | collected 2012 | reverse complement strand
TAATGATATGAATAGTATCGGACAATGGAATGATCAGGGATGGTACGAGTCGGGTAAGAAGAATGGATGGTACTGGGGATATGAAATCAACCGTTCAATTCGCGCATCCGTAGGACTGGATCGCTATGGCGCATTGAAAAAATATTACAAGGCTCTTGTGGATTCCACATCCTACGGTCCTACGAAGGAACGTTATCAGAGTTACCTGAATACTTTGAACGGATTCGCCTATGATGAGATCAAAGAGCCTAATATGGATCAGAGTTTAGGGCAGCTAGAAGGACTTACCAAATATACGGTGGTACGTTTCTTGCGCAATCCGTTAGAGGCATTGCGGACAAACAAAAATTATAAGGATGTTTATTTCCCTGTAAACAATGAGCTTTTGTATGAGGCAGGATTTAAGGCAGCCTATAATGACTTTCCAAGCGGATGGAATAAACCCAGTTATATGTTGAAGGGAACTTACGCAAAAGAAGGAGAGTCTGAATTGGCGCTTCGCGCAACGCAGGTCAACGAAGGACAGATTACCCAGTACCCGTATCTGATTTCTAAAGATGAGCAGAAGAGTCTGAAGGTAAGTGCAACCCACTATCAGTGGTTGCAACCGAACATGGAATTGGATCGTGACGGAGATGGGAAAAACGATATTGTGGTATGGTATTGTCTGTCAGATATTTATAATAACAGTAAATATCCTACGAACATCTATAATATCTGTCCAAACGACGTGGTGAACAACTACTATATTTACAATATGAGAAATGTTACCTACTCCGGAGCAGGCCATTCCAAGCCGGACAGCGGCGCGGAGATGAAACTTTTCGTCAATACGATCATTGCAGCATATAATGCAGGAATCTCGGCCCCCAGCGTATCCTTCAAGGATGACAAAGGATATGATTTAAGTTCTATTTACGTAATCAGTGATCCCGTGAACAACACAATCCTGAAGGCGGCAGATCAGGGCAACATTAGATCCACCGACGCCGGAGATGTGGTCAGTGTGAAGTTTGTAGCGGAAGATGATAATATTTTAAGCGGTAACCCGCAGATCTGCGTAGAGTTCTACAAATCCGCAGGATCCGATACGAAGGCCACGACAGTGGATGGAATAGACGAAAAGGTTGTTCCTCTGAACGTATCCTCTGTGAAAGACTCTTCCGGCAATGTCGTAGCGGTTCAGGACGGTCACTATGTGGTTGGCAATAATCTGACCTATACAGTGACTTACCCGCTGGCGGAGATGGGATTGTTCAATGGCAATTCCGGAAAAATCAGATCTGACGCCGAGGCGACGAAAGTATACGTTCGGGTCTACACTCTGTTTGAAAACGGCACCAAAGCCACTCCCGCTAATATCGACAGCATCGCTATTAGCGCCCAGGAGCTGTTCGAACTGGATTAAAATTTTAAAAAGTAATTATGCACAAAAAGCAGAGTTGTGAGAAATATCCAATTTCTACAGCTCTGTTTTTGTATGGTTTTTTACCTGTAATTTTCTTGCAGAATTGATATGCATGTGCTATAGTAGTCACATCTTAAGAAAGTCTGAATAGACAATATTCTAAAAAACTTAGACGTGTAAGGGCAGTCGATGGCGTATCGCCGCAAATTCATTTTTTGATATTTTGCACAGTGAAGGAGTATATAACGAAAGTTGACATTACCCTATATAATAGGGTAAAATAGAGGAGGAAAATGACAAGAACTTTTATACAAACAGATGAATTTTCATTTCGATGGGATGCTTTGGGGTTTAATGATGATGACTTGAGAAGACTGGAATTTGATATTATGATGAAGCATGATAAATATCCCGTGATACAAGGAACCGGTGGACTCAGGAAGGCACGCTTTGCATTTGAACATCGGGGTAAAAGCGGGGGTGTCCGGGTATGTTATGTTGATTTTGTAGTCAAAGAGACTATTTATCTGATTACGGTATATTCTAAAAATCAAAAAGATAATTTGTCAAAAGAAGAGAAAAATGAAATCAGAAAGCTGATTGATGTCTTGGAGAAAAGCATATAGGAGTAAAAGAATGAAAAGTGTATATGAAAGTATTATGACCGGGTTGCAGGAAGCTGTGGATGATGCCCAGGCGGCGAACAAAAAATTGAGCAGACGTACAGTAACCATTCTGCCGGTAAAAGAGTATCAGGCAGATCAGGTTAAAAAGATCAGAAATTCGGTAGGCATGTCCCAAAGCTCTTTTGCTGGGTATCTGGGAGTTACGAAAAAGACAGTAGAGGCTTGGGAAGCGGGAACCAACCATCCATCCGGAGCAGCCAGCAGAATACTGAGCATGATGGAAATGGATAGAGAATTGGTAGAAAAATATCCGTTTGTAAGGGCGGAAGTGTAGGTTGTATAAAAACGAAATCCGTGACTATGAATATACCGAAGAAATATTAAAAGCATTAGATATTGCGGAGGAGGATGAGATCAGCATGTGTGAATTGTTTGACCAGTATACGAGACGGGGAATTTCTCAAGGAATTTCGCAAGGAATTTCCAAGGGGATTATTATTATGTGTAAAGATTTTAATGCTACCTATGAATATACGCTGCTGAAATTAAAGAATAAACTCAATATTTCAGAAAAGGAAGCAGAAGAACAGATGAAGCTTTATTGGTAAAAAGATATTGACTTTTATTTCTTACTATGCTAAAAATATACTATACCTACTGGAACAGTAGGAATATAAAATATAGTATTATACATAGGCATAGGAGGAGAAAAAGATGGCATTTGCAGCAGAGACCATATGTGTCCAGGGAAGTAATGAGAGAAGGGATCCGTTTGGGGCCATCAGCATGCCGATTTATCAGAATGCGGCGTATGCGCATCCGGGACTGGGGCAGAGCACAGGATATGATTATTCCCGTTGCGGTAACCCCACCAGAGATGAAGTGCAGAAGACGGTTGCCCTGTTGGAACAGGGAACGGAAGCTTTGGCATTTTCTACCGGTATGGCGGCGATCACTGCACTGATGGAGATTTTTTCTCCCGGGGATCATCTGATTGCTACGGATGATCTGTATGGCGGGACATTAAGACTTTGGAACACGATCAGCCATAAGAATGGAATATCGGTAGATTGTGTGGATACTTCAAATGTGGAGACTGTGAAGGCAGCGATCCGTCCGGAGACGAAGGCAATTTATTTAGAGACTCCGTCCAATCCTATGATGAAGGTCGCAGATATTCAGGCAATCGCAGAATTAGCACACGCGCATGGTTGTATTCTGATCGTTGATAATACCTTTTTATCCCCGTATTTTCAGAAGCCGCTTACGTTAGGTGCGGATATTGTAGTGCACAGCGGTACGAAATACCTGGAAGGACATAACGATACATTATCCGGATTCCTGGTAGTAAAGGATGATGCCCTGTATCAGCAGCTGAACAATATTTATAAGACGACAGGAGCCTGTCTGTCTGCGTTTGATAGTTGGCTATTGCTTCGAGGAATCAAGACTCTGGCTGTACGTATGGAACAGCATCAGAAAAATGCTCTTGCGATCGCACACTGGCTGGAACAGAGACCGGAAGTGGAGAAGGTATATTATATCGGTCTGGATTCGAGACCGGATAAGGCGCTGATTGACAGACAGTGCAGCGGATACGGCGGAATGATCTCATTCCGGTTGAATTCCCCGGAGAAAGCTGTTAAAATCTTGGAGAGTGTTAAGCTGATCCGCTTTGCGGAGAGTCTGGGCGGCGTGGAAAGTCTTCTGACCTATCCGATGAAGCAGACCCATGCAGATGTACCGGTAGAGGTGCGTGAAGCTTTGGGAGTGGATGAGAAGCTTCTGAGAATGTCCGTAGGTATTGAGAACATTGATGATCTGCTGGCAGATTTAGAGCAGGCGTTTGCTTAGTGTGGGTGTAACCTGGTATACATAGTAGTTCAGCCAGCTCTGTGGAGAGCTTCACAGAGGGCGAGCAACGATGCGACGTGTCAGGGCGTGCAGAAGGTCTGGAAGAATGCATGCGACCGATAAAATTTAATCTGCAGCCTGGAGCCACAGGCAGAAAGTTTGCAGGTTGACGAAAGGTAAGTGAATTCGTATGACTAGATACAATTTTGATAAGATTACGAACCGGAAGGGAACGAATTGTCTGAAATATGATTTTGCGGTGGAGAGAGGAAAGCCGGCAGATGTGCTGCCCTTGTGGGTGGCGGATATGGATTTCCCGGTATCCGAAGAGATCACGAAGAGTCTTCATGCTGCGGTAGAACATGGAATCTACGGATACAGCCAGCCGAAGGATGCTTATTACAATGCTGTGATGAACTGGATGGAGAGGAATCATAATTGGAAGACGGAGCGGGAATGGATCGTGAAGACTCCGGGTGTGGTATTTGCTCTCGGTGCAGCGGTGAAGGCATTTACTGATCCGGGAGATGCTATACTGATTCAGAATCCGGTGTATTATCCGTTTACTAATATTATCCGCGACAATGACCGGAGAGTAGTTGACAATACATTGATCTATGAGAAAACGGCCGGGCAGAGTGGAGATAACGGATACCGGATTGATTTTGAAGATTTTGAGCGGAAGCTTGAGCAGGAACATATAAAACTGTTTATTCTGTGCAACCCTCACAACCCGGTGGGCAGAGTGTGGACGGCAGAGGAACTGCAGCAGCTGGGAGAGATCTGCCTGCGGCATCACGTGATCGTGGTAAGTGACGAGATACACAATGATTTTGTCTATCCCGGATATGAGCATACGGTGTTTGCCACCGTGGATCCCCGTTTCGCTGAGTTTGCTGTGACCTGTACGGCGCCCAGCAAGACCTTTAACCTGGCGGGACTTCAGATATCCAATATTTTTATCCCCAATGAAAAGCTTCGTAAAGCATTTCAGACAGAGATTGACAAGACCGGTTATGATGAACCTAATGCATTGGGAATCGTGGCGTGTGAAGCAGCCTATCGTGCAGGAGAAGACTGGCTGGATAAGTTGAGAGCTTATTTGCTTAAGAATCTGAATTTCTTACGGAATTTTTTACAGGAGAAGATTCCACAGATTCATCTGGTGGAGCCGGAAGGTACCTATCTGGTATGGCTGGACTGCAGTGAGTTGGGAATCACCGGTGAGGAGCTGGATCAGTTCATCGTGGACAAAGCAGGACTTTGGCTGGACGGAGGATCCATGTTCGGACCCAGCGGAGCCGCTTTTCAGCGCGTGAACATCGCCTGCCCCCAAGCTACGCTGGAGCTTGCCTTGAATAAGTTAAAAGCAGCGGTCGATAATTTGAAATGAGGATTCGAGCGGTTTCGCGAGACCGTTCTGGAGAATGATATTTATTGACAGATTCACGAGACCGTTGCGGAGTATGATATATATTGACAGATTCACGAGACCGTTGCGGAGTATGATATATATTGACAGATTCGCGAGACCGTTCCGGAACAGGATAATATTGCCGGAAATATGGTATATTTTTACATTCTTGTCCATATACTGTAACATATCAGGCCATTCATGATAGATTATGATAGTTCCTACGGAACCTGTGATCTCTGATGAATGGTCATGCTTTATCGGATCACGCGGCAGGAAACATGATCCACGGATCCATAGGATTGCCATCAGGAAAGGAGCACACAGTATATGCCAAGAGGACAGAGAAAATCCCTGGAGGAAAAGATCCAGGCAAAACAGGAGTTGATCAATGCGTTAAATATCCGCATGGAATCAGAACAACGTGAGTTAGAAGAATTGTTTGAACAGAAGAAGCGTAAAGAACTGGAAGCGGTGAGTGACATCATCGAAGATGCCGGTCTGGCACCGGAGGAAGTCACGGAAGTCTTACAACAGTATATTGAGAGCCGTAGGGCAAATGCATCATGATCGCTTATTGTGTTTTATCGGAAGGACCGGACGAACCGGTCCTTTTTGCTGTATAGAAAATGATTGGTTTGATTACCTTTAATAAGAAATAGAGTCAATATCAAGAGAATATTTAGGTAGGGAATTATTGATTTAGAGGAAATATTGCGTAATGATCTGCTGCACCTGATCTGTGGAAATGGGGCATTTGCTTGTCTCATAAGTGGTGATCAGCTGCATGGATGGGAAGATTCCGTTATAGCAGTAGGTTTTCAGCTTGTTGCAGGCAGTATCACAATAAGGCGCATTATCCATCATACCGAAATGCTCCCAGTAGAAGATTTTATTCGTAACCGGATGTAAAATCGTAAAATCCGGATAAGCCGTGAACTCCTTTAACGGCAGCGCCGCTTCATAGCGATAAGGGATTTGGTTGGTATAGAGCAGATTCGATATGATAACTTCAGATTTTGAGCGGACTTTATGCCCGGCCAGCGTGGTATGGATCAGATTTTCCGGATGAGAAGGATTGGTTTCATAGCTCTCCGCACGCCATTTCTGCGCAGACACCGGAAGCTTGTCCTTTGCAAAATAGCTTTGCAGTAATGGGTAATAAGGAGAAGACTCTGCCAACAGGTCAGAGGATGTCAGAGGCTTGGAACGATTGACTGCTGAATTCTTTTTTTCATGGGATTTTATATAAAAATTGAGCAGGGAGAGTTCTTCTTCGGCTTCAAACAGTAGAAGAGAGTAATATTTCTTTAAAGCCATAACTTCCGCGAGAGAACGATTTGACTTTGAGCAATATACAGACTGCTCCTTATTTTTAATAACCCAGCGGTGGTAAGAACCATTTTTTTGAATAGATAATTCTCCTTCCGGAAAAGTAGAAAGCTTGTGACGCAGGTAGTCACATTGTGCCTGCAATTTGTTAAGGTGGGCGTCTAAATTTTGGATCATGCAAACTCCTTTCGAAATGTTTTGGTGTAAATAGGGGGAAATAGCGGAAAAAAATACAAAAACAATGGATTTTCAAGTGAAAAAAGGGGGAATTGTATCAGATTAAATGAAAAAGGCAAATTTGATACAAAAAAAGAAGAAATATAAGAAATTTTGTACTAAAACAGCCCCAAAACAGCTTATAGCGAAAATGTCCAACAGGAAACTGCACATATGTATTGTGCCGTAGATGTCACTACATACAGGTGGAGATCACGATGTCACAGGCGCTGCGCACGGGTAATTGGTGTTATGATTCGTGCGGCATGAAACCATGCAGAAAATTAGGACGGCGGCTGCTTAATATTAAAACACATTATAGCATGATATACGGAAGCTTGAAAAGAGATTTGTTAAGAAAAAATAATTGGTGAAAAATAATTGGGATGTCAAAAACACCCGCAGCAGGGATTCTGCGAATCCCCAGCTGTGGGTGCAGCCATTACTGCAAATTACCGCCATATATCAAAAATAGTTTCTTTATTCCGCACCCTCGCCCTTTTTCAGATTCTTCTGGGCGGTGGAGAGCATGAGCTTGATTCGGTTGAGCTGGTTGACTTCGCTGGCACCGGGATCGTAGTCGATGGCCACGATGTTGGAGGAAGGATATGCCTTCCGCAGGGCCTTGATAACGCCCTTACCTACGACGTGGTTCGGCAGGCAGCCGAAGGGCTGGGTACATACGATGTTCGGTACGCCTTCCTTGATCAGCTCGACCATCTCACCGGTTAAGAACCAACCTTCACCGGTCTGGTTGCCGATGGATACGATGGGCTCCGCATAGGAGACGATCTTGTAGATGCTGGTGGGTGCATCGAAATGCTTACTTTCTTCAAATGCCTTCACGGCAGAGCCGCGCAGGATATGCTCGATCGCCCAGATGCCCAGCGCGGAGATCTTCGCGGTCTTTTTGCTGGTGCCTAAGTGCTCTGCTTTGTAGATCTGGTTGTAGAAGCAGTATAGCATGAAGTCGATCAGGTCGGGAACCACAGCTTCCGCACCTTCACTCTCTAACAGCTCCACCAGATGATTGTTGCCGGCAGGAGAGAATTTCACCAGGATCTCGCCGACCACGCCGACGCGGGGCTTCTTGATATCAAGTACCGGTATCGCATCGAAATCCCGGATGATCTCGGTACACATCCTGCGGAACTTGCCTATGCTGATATGCTTTGCGGATACGAACTTCTGTACCTTGGCCAGCCATTCTCTATGTAAGGCATCCACAGACCCCGGAGTTGCTTCATAAGGACGCATCCGGTAGACACAACGCATGAAGATATCACCGAACTCGGCACCTACCGCTGCACGCAGCATCAGATCTGCATTCAGGTGGAAGCCGGGATTGCTCTCGATACCCGCCAGGTTCAGGGAGATGACAGGGATCTGCTCCATGTCTGCCTTCTTCAGGGCACGGCGGATGAAGCCGATATAGTTTGTCGCACGGCATCCGCCACCGGTCTGGCTCATGATAATGGCGGTCTTGTTCAGGTCATATTTGCCGGACAGCAGAGCTTCCATGATCTGTCCGACTACCAGCAGGGAGGGATAGCAGGCATCGTTGTTAACATATTTCAGACCTACATCCACAGAGTGCTTGTTGTCATTGTCCAATACGACGAAATTGTAACCGCAGGCATTGAACGCAGGCTGCAGGATCTCAAAGTGGATCGGGGACATCTGCGGACAGATGATGGTGTAATCCTTGCGCATCTCTTCGGTAAACGGTACCTTCTCAATAGCGGAAGAACGGATGGTGCGGTGCTTGCCCAGTTTCTCACGGACACGGATCGCGGACAACAGGGAACGGATACGGATACGTGCCGCACCCAGGTTGTTGACTTCATCGATCTTTAAACAGGTGTAGATTTTGTCGGAGCCGGAGAGGATATCGTTCACCTGATCGGTGGTGACGGCATCCAGACCGCAGCCGAAGGAATTCAGTTGGATCAGATCCAGATTCTCTACCGTCTTCACATAGCTTGCAGCGGCGTAAAGTCTTGAGTGATACATCCACTGGTCGGATACGATCAGGGGACGCTCCGGTTTTGCCAGATGGGAGATGGAATCCTCCGTCAGCACTGCCATATCGTAGGAGGTGATCAGCTCGGGAATACCGTGGTTGATCTCCGGGTCTACATGATAAGGACGGCCAGCCAGCACGATACCGCGCTTGCCGGTCTGACGTAAGTATTCCAGCGTTTCTTCGCCCTTTTTCTCCATATCGTGACGGGCATTCGCCAGCTCCTGCCAGCCCTTTTCGCAGGCTGCGGCAATCTCAGCAGCGGGAATTTCGGTGAATTCCTTCGTCAGTGCATCCGTCACCGTTCCCAGATCTCTGAAGGACATGAATGGATTGCGGAAGGTGATCTCACCGCCGGCAATTTCCTCCACGTTATTCTTGATATTCTCGGAATAAGAAGTAACGATGGGGCAGTTGTAATGGTTGTTCGCATCTTCGAACTCATTACGCTCATAGAACAGCGCAGGATAGAAGATGAACTTAATACCCTGTCGGATCAGCCAGGTCACATGACCGTGCGCCAACTTTGCCGGGTAACACTCGGATTCACTTGGGATGGACTCAATACCGAGCTCGTAGATCTTACGATTGGAGCTGGGAGAGAGCACCACGCGGTAGCCCAGTTCGGTGAAAAATGTGAACCAGAACGGATAGTCCTCGTACATATTCAGTACTCTGGGGATACCTACCACACCTCTGGGAGCCTTGTCGGCATCCAGGGATTCATAGGAGAATAATCTATGTAATTTATATTCGTATAAGTTCGGTACATTATGGGCATTCTTCTGACCACCGATACCGCGTTCGCAACGGTTGCCGGAGATGAACTGACGGCCACCGGAGAACTTGTTGATGGTCAGACGGCAGTTGTTGGTACAACCCTTACATTTTGCCATACTGGTCTCGAACTGCAGGTCGCAGATCTTCTGATAATCCAGCATGGTGGTTACGTAACCGTCCTCGTAATGTTCTCTGGCGATCAGCGCTGCACCGAAAGCACCCATGATACCGGCGATGTCAGGACGAACTGCCTGACATCCGGAAATACGCTCAAAGCTGCGTAAAACGGCATCGTTGTAGAACGTACCGCCCTGTACGACAACGTGCTGACCGAGATCGCCGGGATCGGTGATCTTGATGACTTTATACAGAGCATTCTTGATAACGGAGTAAGCAAGTCCGGCGGAAATATCCGCAACGGAAGCGCCTTCCTTCTGTGCCTGCTTGACATTCGAGTTCATAAATACCGTACAGCGGGTGCCGAGGTCGGTGGGATGCTTTGCAAACAGCGCTGCTTTTGCAAAGTCCTGTACGGAGTAGTCCAGAGATTTTGCAAATGTCTCAATAAA
>OIZO01001788.1_pt1 | contig 10228 bp, 7 predicted proteins | sample 1588551 | NCBI WGS metagenome assembly OIZO01 (sample SAMN03283271) | human gut metagenome | biome: human-associated habitat; material: feces | host: Homo sapiens | place: Peru | collected 2012 | reverse complement strand
CGTTCTTGAACCACATGCGAAAGTACTGTTAGATGTTGATCCACTTGTTGCAGATTACCTGCATGCGGGTGAAGAGCTTGTAGGATGCCCAGAGGCTGAAGGCTGCCAAAGCAAGGAATACGACCGACCAGAAGATTGCGATGCAGAGAGAAGTGCCTGGATTATCATATTTTAGATGAGTGTAGAAATCGAAAGCTCCCCATGCTTCGAGCTTGCTACCGCAATAACCTACAATCATGAAAATGATAATACCTGATACGGCTGTCAGGATGATAGGCTGTTTGCGGAAGAAGGTGCCGCCTAGCAGACAGAAGGAGTAAATCATGGTGAGAAAGCTCCATCCGAGCAGGGCTGCATCTATTTTACATCGCCATGCAAAGATACAGATAGGGTTGTTACCGGTATTGGTTGCGGCTTTGTATATTTGACTTAGAGAACTTCCGATGATGCTTGCATGGTAACTGGGAGTCATGAAGAAGCTCAATACAAACTGCACGAAGTCGGCTATAAGTGTTGCAATCAGCATCGTGAGAATACTGCCTACACTCATCATCAGGAAACGTGCAGCATATTTCTCCAGATTGTTGGCTGGCAACATCAGAAAGTTCTCTCGTTGCAGCTTGGTCTTCGTATTGCTAAAGATGTTGCAGGCAGATACAAAGAAAAACGCTATTAACATAGTGGCAAGGAGTCCTGTCATGCTATCTTCGTAGTAATTACCCAAATCTCCTCCTTCTACAATGTAATGGCTATGAGGGAAGGTATAAAGCGTGGAAATGGAAAGCATGATGATACCGATAGCCAATCCTGCGATACTGCAGAAATAGCTTTTCCTGTTGGTAAGCAAATCCCAACGCAGCACCATTCCGAATCTATGTAAATCAAAAGTCTTGTTCATAATCGTTGTTATTTAAAGATGATTTTATATTTTTCTAATTCTTGATGAACTTGATAGATAACTCTTACTCTGTGAGTTTTCCGCCTATCACTGCATTGAAGAGCAACTCCAGGTTCATCTGTGTTTCCTGTTTTCCCTCCTGACGCTTGCAGATGGCGGCATTGCCCTGCAGGGTTGGCTCGGCGTAGAGCACGGTGTCGTCCATCTCCTGTGGGTTGCGGTACTCGAAGGTGTATTTCCCGCAGATGTCTGAAACCGATGCATCGAGCAGGAGCTGGCTCTGGTTCATGATGATGATGTGGTCGAGCAACGACTCTACATCGTGCACCTGATGAGTAGAGATGATGAGGGTGCGGTCTTCCGTCATGTTGTTGGCGATGACCTTACGGAACTGGCTCTTCGATGGGATGTCGAGACCATTGGTTGGCTCGTCCATCAGAAGAAAGCGGGTACCCGTGGCGAGTGCGAAACTCATGAATACCTTCTTCTTCTGTCCCATCGAGAGTTCGTTCAACTTGAGAGAGAGTGGTAAATCAAAATCCTTGAGGCAACGGTCCAGCACTTCCTGCGAGAAGTTAGGATAGAACTCCTGGTTCATCTTCACGTAGGTGGCAAGGGAAACGTTGGGCAGTTCAAACTCTTCGGGCACCATGAAGATGTCCTTCAGCATCTCGGCTTTGCGATCTTGTGCCGAAATGCCATCCACGAGAACGGTACCTTGTTGCTGGCGGAGCAATCCGCTGATGAGGTAGAGCAGGGTGCTCTTGCCTGTACCGTTCTTACCGAGCAAGCCATAAATGTTGTTCTCCTTGAGTTCCAAAGAGAAATCTCTAAATACAAGGTGCTTGCTACCTGGGTATCTGAAATCAATGTCTTTAATCTGTATCATAATCTTTAATGTTTTAGTGTACTACTTCAATAGAACACTGCAAAGGTATGCTTTTCTGCGATAAGTTCCAAACTTTGGGGCAATTATTTTCATACTTTAACGTATTGTTAACAATCCCACCTTATTATATTATAAGAAGAGTATGATATGGATGAATGTCTTGTAATATTTGATACTTTTTATTAAGTCGTTTAGATATATTTCATGAGAATGTCCCAAACGGCGATGATGTGGCAGACACTACCTGCCAGTACAAAGAAATGGAACACGGAATGCATGTATTTCTTCTTGTTGATACTGTAAAATACAGCACCCGTGATGTAGCAAATACCTTCTGCAATAATCCACCAGACTGTGGCTGGGGAAACAGAATCGATAAGAGGCTTGAAGGCAACGAGAACAGAGAGTCCCATGCCTACAAAGCAAAGTGTCTCTAAGTTGCTGTGGTCTTTGAGCTTGGCAAAACTCATGATAGTTCCTGCAATGGCGCAAGCCCAAATGAAAGTAAAGAGACTCCATCCCCAGTAACCCTGTTCGCGCATGGCTATGAGCGTGATAGGGGAGTAGGAACCGGCAATATGCCAATAGATGGCGGCATGGTCCCATTTGCGCAGACGTTCCTTCCACTTGCTCCAGGCAGAAATGGCATGATAGGTGGTGGAAGCGATGTATGACATGAGCATACCGAAAAGATAGAGGATGATGCCCGCTGTGGCCCAACCATTGTGCTGCGTGAAACACCAATAGAGGAAGATGATGCCCACGATGACACCCAGCAGGATGCCTCCGGCATGAGACCAGGAGTTCCAGAGTTCCTCCTTATGGTTGAAATGAATTTTGAGTTTCATATTGCTTAATTATGTTTTTATCTTTAATACCTTTCTATTAAACCTGTTTATTTCTATTGCTTTTATATCTTGTATTCGTGGACAAAATTAGTATTATTATCTGAAATGCACAAACTTTTTTTCATAAATCTTCTCAAGAGATGATTTCGCATCTCTTTCCTATTGATTTTTCTTTGCTTTATTTGTCAATTTCTTGCCCTTTTCTGCTTTCTCCTGAAAATAAATCAAAAAAGTATTGGTATGTATTGCTCTTTTTTATATTTTTGCATTCGAAAACAGAAGAAAATCGTGTAATACTAATAACTGAACGATATATCATGAAGTTAAAATCAATTGCTTTCTTACTCTTGACCATTGCTTTGCCTGCGATGGCAGAAAAGGTATCGGTGAATACAGGGAAAATGTCGCTTGTTCTTGATGTAGAGAACGGTAAGCCTGCCCAGTATCTCTATTTCGGTACCAGGTTGAATAACGCAGATTTACAGAATCTGAAAGTGGCAGATAATGGTCGTATGGATGCTTATCCTGCTTATGGCCTCAACACTCCTGCTGAGGCTGCGCTCGCCATGCGTCATAGCGATGGAAATCTCTCTACTGCACTCGTGGCAACCGGAAGCGATGTGAAAGCGGAAGGAAATACTACCGTCACTACCATCCATCTCAAGGATCCTGTATATCGTATAAAGGTGGATTTGAAATATCGCACATATAGTGATGTGGATATGATTGAGGCTTGGACGGAAATCCAGAACGGCGAGAAGGGAACGGTCACTCTGACTACTTTTGCTTCTGCCATGCTTCCTATCCGCCGCGGGGATGTCTGGATGAGCCATCTCTCTGGCACTTGGGCGAATGAGGGGCAACTCAGTCACGAGAAACTGCAACCAGGCGAATTTGTTATCCGCAACAACGACGGTACTCGAAATTCTCATACCGATCATGGTGAAGTGATGTTTTCACTCAATGGCAAGGGACAGGAGAATACAGGTGATGTCATTGGCGCAGCGCTTGTATATAGCGGCAACTATAAGTTGAAAACGGTTACCGACGATACGGAATTTCACTACTTCTTTGCCGGTATCAATGAGCAGAATTCTGAGTATCATCTGAAGAAAGGTGAGACCTTCAAGACTCCAGTTCTCGCTTTGACTTATTCCACAGAAGGTTTGAGTGGCGCAAGTCGCAATTTCCATAAATGGGGACGTAAGTATATCCTCGCTCATGGTGACAAGGAGCGTGACATTCTCTTGAATTCCTGGGAGGGCGTTTATTTCGATATCAATCAGAAGGGGATGGATCAGATGATGGCAGACATCCATGGCATGGGAGGCGAACTCTTTGTGATGGATGACGGATGGTTTGGCAAGAAATATCCTCGTAAGACAGACAACTGTGCACTTGGCGACTGGGTGGTTGATACCGAAAAATTGCCTGATGGCATAGAGGGTTTGCTTCGTGATGCCAAGAAAAACTGCGTGAAATTTGGTATCTGGATTGAACCGGAAATGACCAATTCCGTAAGTGAACTTTATGAGAAACATCCAGATTGGGTCATCAAGGCTCCTAAGCGTGATGCAGTATTGGGACGTGGCGGTACGCAGCTGGTTCTCGATCTGTCCAATCCGAAGGTACAGGACTTTGTTTATGGGGTGGTTGACAATTTGTTGACCAAGTATCCTGAGATTGCTTACATCAAGTGGGACGCCAATATGGCTATCATGAATCACGGAAGCCAATATCTTCCAATGGCAGATCAGAGTCATCTCTATATCGCTTATCATCAGGGATTTGCCAAAGTTATCGACCGTATCCGTTCCAAATATAAAGATGTAGTTATCCAGTGCTGTGCGAGTGGTGGTGGTAGAGCCAACTGGGGAATGCTCCGTGGCTTCGACGAGTTTTGGGTGAGCGATAATACCGATGCCCTCCAGCGTATCTACATGCAGTATGGTACCAGCTATTTCTTCCCAGCCATCGCTATGGCAAGCCATATCTCTGCGGTTCCTAATCATACCGTCTTCCGTACCACTTCCTTGAAGTATCGTATTGATGTGGCGATGAGCGGTCGTCTGGGTATGGAAATCCAGCCTAAGAATATGACTGATGAAGAGAAGGCGCTTTGCAAGAAAGCCATTTCTGAGTATAAGGAAATCCGCCCTGTTGTACAGTTTGGTGATCTCTATCGCTTGGTTTCACCATACGATAATCAGGGTTTGTCTTCCATCATGTATGTAAGCGAGGCAAAGGACAAGGCTGTGTTCTATTGGTGGAAGATAGCTAATTTCTATAATGTACATTTGCCATTAGTCAAGATGGCTGGTTTGGATGCCAATAAGATGTATAAGGTACGTGAGCTGGATGTCATCGACAACAAGCCTCTCGACTGCGAGGGTAAGTCCTATTCGGGTAAGTATTTGATGGAACATGGTTTGGAGATGCCTTATACCAATGAAGTAGATTGGGGCAAGAAAACAGACTGGTCTTCACGAGTGCTCTATCTGGAGGCTCAGTAATTCATCGCTTTAGCGGTGATTATCTGCTGATAATTCAATAGGTCATCACATATAATTTTACACAAAAAGAGGGTGTGTCGTATTTTTTCTATGACACACCCTTGTTTTTTTCTGCTGAAAAAGTTCTATGATTTTATGCCTCATCTATTGCTACCATGAATTTTTCTCAAGGTATATGATCAAAGATCGACTGAAATTCGCTGTCTTGAAAGGAGTATAATTTGCTGATTTCCAGGAATATAACTGGTAGAAAATCCACATAACCTAACGATGCGCTTCTTTAACACCTAATGATGCGCTTTATTAACACCTAACGATGCGCTTTATTAATACCTAACGATGCGCATCATTAGACCTTAATAAAGCGCATCATTAGAGTTCGTACTTGCACTTCTTTAGAGGAAATGCTGAGCTTAAATATAATTTTGTTAATAAAAATGATTGATTTTAACTTAATTTATTCAAGTTGCGAAAAAGGGTGCGTCATGTAGTATGACACACCCTCTACTCTATCTTTTTATCGTATTCTATTTAGAACTCTGCGTTCTTTGGTGTACGTGGGAATGGAATCACATCACGGATGTTCTGCATACCGGTTACGAAGAGGATCAGACGCTCGAAACCGAGACCAAAACCTGCATGTGGGCATGATCCATACTTGCGGGTATCGAGATACCAGCTCATATCCTTCATAGGTATGTTGCGAGCCTCTATCTCTCCCATCAGCTTGTCATAACTCTCTTCGCGAACTGAACCGCCGATAATCTCACCAATCTGTGGGAACAGTACATCGGTGCCCTGAACGGTCTGACCGCTCTTGCCTCCGAAACCGCTCTCCTCCTCGTCTATCTTCATATAGAATGCCTTGATAGCCTTTGGATAGTTGGTCATAATAACCGGACGTTTGAAGTGCTCCTCTACCAGGAAGCGCTCGTGCTCGGATGCCAAGTCATCACCCCACTCGCATGGGAACTCAAACTTCTTGCCTTTGGCGATTGCCTCCTGCAGGATGCGGATTCCCTCGGTATATGGGAGATGTACGAAGTCGGAATTCAAAACGCCTTCCAGACGAGCAATCAGACCCTTGTCAATCATCTTATTCAGAAATGCCAAATCGTCCTTGCAATGATCCAACGCCCAACGGATACAATACTTGATGAAATCTTCCTCCAACTCCATCAAACCGTCCATATCCAGGAAAGCAACCTCTGGCTCTACCATCCAGAACTCAGCCAGGTGGCGAGGAGTATTACTGTTCTCTGCACGGAAGGTTGGACCGAAGGTGTAGATAGCACCGAGTGCCGTAGCACCCAGCTCACCCTCCAACTGACCGGAAACGGTCAATGAAGTCTGCTTTCCGAAGAAATCATCAGAGTAGTCAATCTTTCCATCCTCTGTTTTCTTGAGGTTGTAGAGGTTCTTGGTGGTTACCTGGAACATCTGACCGGCTCCCTCGCAGTCGCTGGCTGTGATAAGCGGTGTGTTGAAATAGAAATATCCATGCTCATGGAAATAGGTGTGGATAGCCATTGCCATGTTATGACGGATGCGCATCACAGCACCAAAGGTATTGGTACGGAGACGGAGATGAGCATACTGACGCATATACTCGAAGCTCTGACCCTTCTTCTGCATTGGATAATCACCGCCGCAGAGTCCGTAAATCTCAATGCTTTCGCACTGAATCTCTACGCTCTGGCCGGCACCCTGGCTCTCTACCAAAGTACCTACTACGCTGATGCAAGCACCTGTAGTAATCTGACGGAGCTGATTCTCATCGACCTTGGATGGGTCGACTACTATCTGAATATTATTAATAGTAGAACCATCGTTAAGAGCGATAAAATCGACTGCTTTGCTACTACGATGGGTACGTACCCATCCCTTTACATTCACGATTGAATCGTAGGCTGTGCTCTTGAGCAAATCTACGACTTTAGTTCTTTTTACTTTTTCCATTGTTTTTATTGTTTCTTATTCAAAAGCACCCATGCGGAGCATATCTACCTCTTTCTCTGTGAGGAAACGCCAGTCACCGCGACGAAGGTTCTTCTTGGTCAAACCAGCAAACTGTACACGGTCGAGCTTGGTGACACGATAACCGAGGCTCTCGAAGATACGGCGAACGATACGGTTCTTGCCACTGTGGATTTCGATGCCCACCTGTGCCTTGTCGCGCTCGTCTGCATAATCTACTGCATCTGCCTTGATCTCGCCATCATCCAAAGTAATACCATCACGAATCTGCTGCAAATCATGAGCAGTGATGTTCTTGTCGAGATGTACATGATATACCTTCTTCTTCAGGAACTTAGGATGAGTCAACTTACTTGCCAAATCACCATCGTTGGTGAGAAGGAGGACTCCCGTTGTGTTGCGGTCGAGACGACCTACTGGATAGATACGCTCTGGGCATACGTCCTTAACAAGATCCATCACGGTCTTGCGCTGCTGAGGATCATCGCTGGTTGTCACGTAATCCTTTGGCTTGTTGAGCAATACATATACCTTCTTCTCCAATGATACTGGTGCATCGTGGAACTTCACCTCATCGGTGCGGAGAATCTTGGTTCCCAACTCTGTTACAACCTCACCATTAACTGTTACGACTCCTGCCTGGATGAACTCATCAGCCTCACGGCGAGAGCATACACCTGCATTGGCAAGATATTTGTTCAAGCGCAATGGCTCTGTTGGGTCAAAGTTTTCCTCCTTATATTCTATACGCTTCTTCAGGCTATACTTTGCATTTGGATCATAGCCTGGTGTATGCTGACGATAGCCGCCACCACGGTTGTTGTTGTAGCCACCACCACGGCTGTTGTTGTTGTAGCCACCACCACGGTTGTTGTTGTAGCCACCACCACGGTTGCTGTTGTAGCCACCACCACGGTTGCTGTTGTAACCACCACCACGGTTGCTGTTGTAGCCGCCACCACGGTTGCTGTTGTAGCCACCACCCTGCTGACGAGGCTGATAACCGCCCTGCTGACGAGGCTGGTAACCGCCCTGCTGACGAGGCTGATAACCACCCTGCTGACGAGGCTGGTAACCACCTTCCGAATCGTTATTATTATTGTAGCGTGGACGATAACCACCTGCCTGCTGACGTGGCTGATAACCACCGGCACGATTGTTATTATAGCCACCACCCTGCTGACGACCATAGCCGCCACGTGGTTGATAGCCACCACGCTGCTGTGAATGTTCACCATTTGAACTCTGCAAGCCTGCGCCGAAGCCTTCAGGACGGAAACCGCCCTCGCTATTACTGTTGCTTCTGTCGCTGCTGTAAGCACGCTGCGAGCTAATACGTGGACGCTGTGGGCGTCCGTTACTGTGATAATTTCTCTGATAACCACCTGCTGGGTTATAACCTCCCTCACGGGTTCCTTCACTCTCAGTAGATTGACCTTGAGCTTTGTTTTCGATTTCTGAATCCATAGTCATTAATTCTTAAAAAATAGCCTCACGGCTGGGTTAGTAAATCTTATTATTATTATTTATTAATCAACATAGCTAAGAATAATACATCACACCAATTCTCCTTAGATACCAGTATAATTACTTGGGGTAATCGCCATCAATTCTGCCTTCACGCTATCACTAACGTTTAATCCCTGGATAAACTCATGAATGGTTTCCTCTGTCATGTGCTTATTAGTACGTGTCAAAGCCTTCAGTGCCTCGTATGGATGTGGATAAGCCTCGCGACGCAAGATAGTCTGTATAGCCTCAGCCACTACTGCCCATGTATTGTTCAAATCTTCCTGCAACTTCTCCTCGTGCAAGATGAGCTTGCGCAAGCCCTTCAGGGTGCTCTGAATAGCAATCACACCATGCCCCAAAGGAACACCGATGTTGCGAAGAACTGTACTGTCGGTCAAGTCACGCTGCAAACGGCTTACTGGCAACTTCTGAGCCAGGAACTGAAGAATGGCATTGGCAATACCTAAGTTACCTTCACTATTCTCGAAGTCGATAGGGTTTACCTTATGTGGCATAGCGCTGGAACCTACCTCACCTGCCTTAATCTTCTGCTTGAAGTACTCCATGGAGATATACATCCAGAAGTCACGGTCTAAATCGATGATGATGGTGTTGATACGACGAATAGCATCAAAGATGGCACCCAAATAGTCATAATTACTAATCTGAGTAGTATATTGTTCGCGCTCTAAGCCTAACTTTTCGCTGACAAACTTATTGCCGAAAGCCTTCCAGTCGAACTGCGGATAAGCTACATGATGCGCATTATAGTTGCCTGTAGCGCCACCAAACTTAGCAGTTATCTTGCAGGCTTTCAAAGAATTGAGCTGCTCTGTGAGACGATAGACAAACACCATGATTTCCTTACCCAAGCGGGTTGGAGAAGCAGGCTGTCCGTGGGTTTTTGCCAACATAGGCACATCTTTCCACTCGTCAGCATAGGTCTGCAACTGAGCAATCAACTCCTCTACCTGAGGATAGAACACTTGCTCCAGAGACTCCTTCACAGAGAGAGGTACACTGGTATTGTTGATATCCTGAGATGTAAGACCGAAATGGATAAATTCCTTATAAGCATCCAAGCCTCCGATCTTATCAAATTCTTCCTTAATAAAATACTCGACTGCCTTCACATCGTGATTGGTTATTTTTTCAATATCCTTCACACGCTGTGCCTCGTTCTCATCAAAATTACGATAGATGTCACGCAAACGATCAAAAAGAGCATGGTCAAATGATGCCAACTGCGGCAATGGCAGCTCACACAAAGTGATGAAATACTCTATTTCCACTCTTACACGATAACGAATCAGCGCAAACTCTGAATAATAATTAGCAAGCGCTTCTGTCTTTCCCCTATAACGGCCATCAATTGGTGATATGGCTGTCAACAAATCTAAATTCATATCTAATACGTATTAATATATCTGATTAGGCTGCAAAGGTAGGAAAATTATCTGAAAAGACAGAAGAAATAATGATAAATTAGCTTAAAAAACAATAAAGGTTTCACAAGTAATCGTGAAACCTCTATTAGTGGGCGTTGACGGATTCGAACCGCCGACCCTCTGCTTGTAAGGCAGATGCTCTA
>OIZO01001784.1_pt1 | contig 10256 bp, 6 predicted proteins | sample 1588551 | NCBI WGS metagenome assembly OIZO01 (sample SAMN03283271) | human gut metagenome | biome: human-associated habitat; material: feces | host: Homo sapiens | place: Peru | collected 2012 | reverse complement strand
GCTCATGGAACATGCGGTCTAATACCCAATCGGTAATGAACGGACGGATGAAACGGTCTTCCTGGAAGTGCAAGCCATAGCTTTCTATCTCTTCACGGCTCATGGCGAGCGCAGGAGCAAACTGGCCTAACAGACCATGCACGCTGCTTACCGGAATCTCCCAGATACGGAAGAAGCCCAATACGTGGTCGATGCGGTAAGCATCAAAATATCTTGCCATGTTCTGGAAACGGCGGTTCCACCACTGGCAGCCATCCTTCAGCATCTCAAACCAGTTATAGGTAGGGAATCCCCAGTTCTGACCATTGGCAGAGAAATCATCAGGTGGAGCACCCGCCTGACCATTGAGGTTGAAGTATTTAGGTTCCATCCATACATCGCAACCATTGCGGTTTACGCCGATTGGAATATCACCCTTCAAAATCACACCCTTAGCCTTGGCATGCTCGTGAGCCTCCTGCATCTGGCGGTCCAGTACGAACTGTACAAAATAGAAGAACGCCACGTTCTTGTAAGCCGCAGTCTTAGGATTGGTAAGCGCCTTGCGCTCAGCCTCATCCCATACCTGATGATCTGGCCACTGGTTGAAATCAGCCGTACCATTCTTATCACGCAGGTATGAATACTGTGCGTAAGGAACCAACCACTGTTCGGTATCCTGGAAGAAAGCCTTGTATTCGGCCGTCTTCATCATCTTTTCACCTTCCTGATTGAAGATTTGGCGCAAGTAATTTATCTTGAAACCATTTACCTTTTCATAATCTATCTTATCCAGTGCGTTCAACTCAGCACGTGTCTTCTCAGCCTCAGCACGAGCCTTGGCATCCTTCAGTTCTGGGAGAGCATGGAGGTCGGCATACTGCGGATGAATAGCGAAGACGCTGATGCAGCTGTATGGATAACTGTCAGTCCATGTATGAGTGATGGTGGTATCATTGATAGGAAGGAGCTGGAGCACCTTCTGACCGGTAGATGCCACGAAATCAATCATGGTCTTCAGATCACCGAAGTCACCGATACCGGCACTCTTACGGGTACGCAATGAGAACACAGGCACGAGGGTTCCGGCAAGCTTCTGATTATACAGAGCGAAGAAAGCCTGGTCGAGTTCGTAGGATACCAACTCTCCTGCCTTCATCTCCGGCAAATCCACGGTTCTGTTCATGCTGGTTTCCCAGAGAAGATCGTTCTTCGCATTTCTGAAAGCAACGAACTTAAACTCCAGATGACTGCCCTCGAGATGAGCCGCATCAATATCAGCAACCCATTCATTATAGGTATGCTGCGTCATCGGCAAAATCTTCTGCACATCCCAGGCACCCAATGCCTTATCAGCACCCAACACTCCCAAGCGCTCACCATCGCGAAGCTGAGGCGCACGGACTATCAGGCGTACTACCTTGCTGGCAGATTCCGGCTTCATCTTCTGTGGAGCCTGATGATTGATGCAATCGGTAAAGGCACTGCTGTAGAGGTAAGCATCCTCCGGCATAGCCTTCCAATGATCGTAAAGGGTATAAACCGCAGCCTTCTTGGCATTTACATCGAGCTGATGCTTAATCATAAGCCATTCGGTTTTGACGACACATCCTTCACGTTCTACACTATAATAATAGGTATACGATTTTTCTGGTGATTCAACACACCAGTCGCATGCCCATCTTTCACCATCTGTTGTCTCGAGAGGAAGTTTCAGTTCACCTTCCTCCGTCTGAATGTTTACGACGATCTGTTCGCCGAACATTGCTTTATACTCAATATTAAACTGTACTGTCATAAGACTCTTAAAGGCTCTTGAAAATGTTATAATTTATATTTGCTGCTACAAAGGTAAGAAAAACGTATGAAAAACGTATCAGAAATTTGCATTTTTTCTCACACAAACCTTGCAAACGTTTGCACATTTTCCACTCCGCAGAAGCAATCAATTAATCGTTCACTCTGTTACTTACACCTATTTCTTATCCTTGATGATGCTTACAGACAGCGCACCCAAAATCAGCAGAATACCTGCCACAATCATCATATCGCTCTGATGAGAACCCACCAGACTCAGGACAGTTCCACCGCAGATGGCAGCCACAATCTGAGGGATACAGATGGTTCCGTTAAACAGACCGAGATAAGCACCCATGTGACCATATCCCTGCAAAGCATTGGTAACAAAGGTGAAAGGCATCGCCAACATGGCAGCCCAGCCGGCACCAATCATCAGGAATGGGATAAACTGCAAGTACTGGTCATGCAGGAATGGAATGAGAGCAAAGCCCACACCACCAATAATCAAGCTGACAGCGTATGCCACCTTCGTATTCTTAAACTGAGGGAGAACCACAGCCCAGATTACACTACCTACTGCCTGTACGGCAACGGAATCCCTACCCAGTTGACCGAGCATGTGATTGCTCCTCTGCTTACTGGCTCTGACCCTAAGTTTAGCATCCGTACCTATCACGGTACTGGTGCTAGCTTTGATAAGTTTGATTTGTCTCATGCCTTGGAAGGTGAGGGAAGTGAAACATTTGGTCATGGTGTATATGTTACCAATTCTAGCAAGATTGGACGTGAGTATGCCCAGAGAGCTAAGCAGAGAAAGATGGCTGACCTCTATAAGAATATGCGCTACCCTGATGGGGTAAAGGGCGATATTTTCAAGAGAAGAGTCTTTGGTGAAATGGTGAACGATGTGGCTACTGGCGGTAGTGTGGCAAGTGCCAAGGAGTTTGCCAAGAAACGTGTCGGTGCTGATGCCAACGATATTCAGCGTACCCTTGAAAACTTGAAGGATAGAGAGAAGGGTACAGAGTACGAGCAGAACTTGAAGGATAGACTTGCAGAGTATAAGGAAGGTTTGAAGTGGATTGATTCTCTTGATGAAGACTATCTGACTCAGGGAAATGCCAACCGTTATGATGTGGATATTCCTGATGATAATGGCAGCAACTATCTGGATTGGGAAAATCCGATGAGTGAGGAACAGATAAATGCTATACGTGATGCTTTGGCTAAGAAGGGTGTTGATGTTCCTTCTTGGGAGAAGAGAGGTTTCAATCTGGATTTACCTTTTAAAAAAGTATATTCTGTGGTTCTTCCGATGATGATGCGTTATAAACCAGAGAATGTAAGTCAGTTCCTTTCTTCTCTTGGCTTTACTGGCATAAAGTACCCTGCTGGCATGATTCATGGCGGTGCTGAGGAAGGCGATTACAACTACGTAATATTCGATGAGAACAATGCCAATATCGTGGGGAATACCCGATTCTCCTTGCGCTATGACCAGTTTGAGCATGACTTGAACCAGTGGAAGAAGGATAATAATCTGCCAAAGGATGCCCAGCGACCAACCATCCCACAACGCAACGCTGGCGAGAGTGCCGTTGATTTCCTGAGGAGAGTGGACGAGTACCGCAAGCAGATGGCTTTATGGAAGACTGCTCCAACCTACGAGCAGCATCTTCTGAGTGATGATACTGCCCTTGGAGAGTTCAACCGAGAGTTGCAGCGTGGTTCTGTGCTCAAACGTATCGCCTTCCAAGATAGTATGCTGGCTATCCGCAAGGCTCAGGAAGCTATCATGAAGGAAGTGGGTGTTGACCGACTGAACATGGCTGAGGATGCCTATACTGCCGAGAACCGCAGTCATGGCAAGGGAAAGAACGAGTTTGAGGAGTACAATAATGAGTTCTTGCAGCCATTGAGAAAGGCTTATCACCAGATGAAGAAGATACTTGGTGATAGCTACGATAATGTCCGTATCTACATGATGGCTAAGCATGGCTTGGAGCGTGATGCTCAGATGGCTTTCAAGAAGTCACTGGATGCTGACTTTGAGGACGTGGCTCAGAGAAGTGCGGCATACAGGGCTTACAAGGGCGATATGAACCGTATTACCAATGATAGCGATTTGGAGTTTGGAAGAGTGGATTTCAATACTTGGAGACAGAGAGATAACGCTCTTAGAACGAAATACTCTCCTTCCTATATGGACTATCGTTATGATGAGAATGGTATCGCCTACGATTACTCAGGCTTGTCGGCTCTCTTCGGTGGCTCAGACTTTGAGGAAGCTGCCCACAAACTGGTAAGGGATATTGAGAGTAGTCATGTAGCTGAGGTGCAAGACCTCTGGAATGCTACGAATGCGGCTACCAAGAAGATTCTCCGTGATGGCTACAAGGCTGGCATGATGAGCAAAGATACTTATCAGTATGTGCGAGATATGTATAGCCATTATATTCCTCTCCGTGGATGGGATGGCACTACTGCCGACCAAGTATGGGACTATATTGGCGGTGGCAAGGGTGCTTTCAATCAGACCTTGAAGACGGCTCACGGACGAACTTCTATCGCTGATGACCCTATCGCATACATCGAGAATATGGCAGAGAGTGGAATCCTGCTGAACAACAAGAACTGGGTGAAACAACACCTGATGCTCTTGGCACAGAATCATCCAACTTCCCTGCTGACCCTGAGCAAGGCTTGGTACGTGAAGAGTACGGATGCCAACGGCAACGAGGAGTGGATTCCTGCTACACCTCAGATTACTTCTCAGATGAATAGCAATCAGGTGAAGTCTGCTATTGATGCTTTCGAGAAGAAGATGGAACAGATGGCGCAGACTGGCGATGCTACCCAAAAGAGAGACGGACTGAACATAGCCTATCCTCAGACTCACAGCGAGGAGAGAGAACATGAGGTAAGAGTGATGAAGGATGGCGAGGAGTACGTTATCTATGTGAATGGTGACCCTCAGTTGGCTCAGGCGATGAACAATACCAGAGCACACCGAGTAAGAGAGATTCAGAGCGGCAAACTGGATAGGGCTGCTGCTTGGTTGGGCAGAAAGATGGCTGCTGTCTATACCAGTCTTTCACCTCTCTTCATCCCTTCCAACTACTTCCGAGACCTGACCATGACGCTGGCATCTACCGCTATTCGTGAGGATGGCAGATACAACTATCTGCTCAGAAAGAATCTGGCTACCTCTTGGAATCTCGGTTTCATGCTGAGAGATTATCAGAGCGGCAAGTTGAGGGATAAGGTAAACAACGGAAACGCTACTCCAAAGGAACAGATGTTCTATGACTTCATGATGAATGGTGGCGAGACTGGCTTTGTCTCTTCGCTTGATGTGGAAGACTTGAAGAAGAAGTTCAAGAATGACTTGAAGGATTTGGATAGATGGAAGACGAACCCAGTAAAGGTAGGGCATACCATCATGGATAGTATCGAGTTCCTGAACAGAGCAATCGAGGATAGTAATCGATTTGCAGTTTACATGACCTCTATTCAGTATGGACGTTCCATTGATGAGGCGGTGAATGATGCCAAGGACGTGACCTTGAACTTCAACCGCAAGGGTACTGGCGAATATGGCTGGCAGATGATTAGAAACCTCTATCTCTTCATCAACCCAGCAGTACAGAGTTTGCAGACCTTGGGTGCACTTGTTAAGCATCATCCTTTCAAGTTCACGGCTGTTACTGCATCGTGGTTGGCGAGTGGTGTGCTGGTTCCTATCGTTAACGCTGCCCTGATGAGCCTTTTGGGCGGTGATGATGATAAGGATAAGTACTGGCAGTTTACCAAGTGGGATAGACGAAACAACCTGATTATGTGGGTTCCTTTCACCCATGAGTATGTGAAGATTCCGCTCGCTCAGGAGTTCCGTGCCTTCTATGGAATAGGAGATATGATTGCATCCAAGATGATGGGTGGCGAGTTGGCAGAAGAGAGTTGGAACCAGTATGCAGAAGACTTGCTCGGTCAGGTAGTGGATATGCTTCCGCTTGACCCTACTGGCTATGATGGCAATATTGCTGTCAGTCTGATGCCGAATGCTATCCGTCCTGTCTTTGAGTTGGCTTTCAATGTGGACTTCACTGGCAAGCCATTATTCAAGGATTCAGAGTACAACAAGTATGACCCGAACTTTACCAAGGCATACGTTGGCACTCCTGATTGGTTGGTTCGTGCATCAAGGATGATGAACTCAATCGGAAACGATTATCCTGATGTGCAGCAGAACAAATGGGATGCTTTGGGTAACCCAAGATATAGTCTGAATAACCCTGCTGTAGTTGACCATGTGTTGTCTTCTTATCTTGGTGGTGCTTACACCATGGGTAGTCAGGTGCTCGGTTTGCTTACCAAGTCTCTAAACGACAAAAAGGAAATCAAAATGGCAGACATTCCTGTGCTCAGTAAGTTCGTAAGCAATCCTGATGATAGACCAGTCAGCAAGAAGCAGGGCGATGAGTTCTGGGATAAGAAGGAATTCTACGACAGAGCAGCCAATACGATTAGTAAGTTGAAGAAACAAGCTAAGATTGATGGCGATTACTCTCTGCTTGAACGTTTTTATGGCTCTGAGGAGTACAAGAAGTACAAGTTGTACGAAAAAGATGTAAATGAGTACAAGGAAGCTAGAAAGAAGGAACGTGCAGAGGAGAGCGGTGATGAGTACAGACCACATCAACTTAATGCTGAGGACATCTATAAGAATCATGCAACCCCTATGGATGAGTTTGAGGATATGAAGCTGAAACAACTCTTTGAAAAGTTAAACTCATTCAAGTCTAGATATGATGCTATTGTAGATAATGCTCCAAATGAGAGCGATGGCTACTACAACACCAACAAGGTTGCCATTGATGCCATTGACGAGATTTCCCTTGATAAGCAGGAGATTTCCGAGTTGAAGAAAGGTTTCTTGGATGATGGAAAGGATGCCTACAACGCTGAGGACATGAAGCAGATTCGTGACCTGAGAAAGAAGATTCTTGCTGTGCTGGAGAAGGCTAACAAGGTGGTTGTGGCTAACCAGAAGGCGAAGGCTGAGAAGTAATACATATATGACTATCCCCTGAAAGTGCTGGGCTTTCGGGGGATAATTGCTTCCAATCTGAAACTTTTTGCCTATTTTTCTTGTGTAAATCTATCAATCTGTAAGTATTTATAAAGTTTAACTATTAAAAATATTCTAAATTATTATGTTCCCATTATTTCTTATTATATTTGCAGCATCTAAGAATATCTGAATCTCAGGTGATTAAATCAGCAAAAGATTATCCAATCATTATAAACTTAAAAATGAAGGCTTATGAAAAAAGATGAAGAAGACCTACGAGTCAAGAAGTTAATTGGAGAGATTACGAAACTTCTCCCCGAGCGCAGCAAGATTAAGACTGACTTGCTTTATTTCAAGTATGCGCCTATATTGGTCATGCTTATGCGATGGTATGGTGTATCTCAGTTCTATGACAACAAGATGGAGATTACGCTGTGGTATGAAGAGAATGAGGAACCTATCTGGTTCTTTTATTTCATCACTTATATCCTATACCCGATTTCCCTTTGGAAAGGTCAGGTGTTGCACAGATTGTGTGTAGAGTGGCGCATCCCGATACTCTATATTGCAGGAGTCAATGTGATACACATCATGTTCGGCTCTATCGTTATCACAAACAATATGTACTATTGTGATATGTTCCTGATTACACTCATTTTAATTCTATATGCTTATGTCGCAATTAGTAAATTACAGCATCATCGAAGCTGGACTTCGTGCTCTTGCAGATAAGGCGCATGAATCAGCAGTAGCCCAAGCGGAAGGCAAACCTATCCCTTGCGGTCTATCGGAGAATGATATGGAACTGGTGGCACTTCTTACTGCCATGATGAATGATACCCAAGCCAACAAGGGATGGTGTGCTCACGAAATGGGCAAGTCTATCTCATCCTTTGAAAAGTATGTTCACGATGGCAAGATACCCGAAGGCATCCATGACCAGTTCGGGCATGAGAAGAAGTGGAACAAGTCGCTTATCCGATACTTTGCCAATAAGAAGGCTTTCTTCCGCAAGCTATCACGAAAGTACGGCATCCACCTTTAGCAATCGCTACACATTTATAGGAGAGACCCAATCGCCCCTCCTGTATATTTACGACCTTTTCCGTAACCATAAATCTTTGCTCATCAAGTACTTATACAATCTTTTACGAGTTTATCAATCCTTATACATATTATTCGTATCTTTGTGCTCGTAACGTTACAAAGTGAGAATCATAATTTAGTGTTTAACAAAAAAAGATTCAGGATAATATGGAAAGTAAAACGTATGTATTCGGAAATGAAGGCTCAACATCTAACAATGGGATGCTCGGTCTTCTTGCGCCTCTGCTCCAAAAGCAGGGTGTAGACCCAAATGTCCTTCTCGCCATGAAGGGAAACAATGGTTTCGGTGGCGAAGGTGGATGGTTCATGTGGGTAATCTTCCTTTTCTTCCTCATGGGCTGGGGAGGTAACGGCTGGGGAGGTTTCGGCAACAATGGTCGTGGTGGTCTCGCCAACGAGATTAATAATGACTATGGTCGTGGTCTCCTGATGGATGCCATCGGTGGCAACCGCAATGCGCTCAGCAATTTGGCTACCCAGTTGAACTGCACTGAAGGTCAGATTCAGAGTGCCATTTCTGCCTTGACTTCTCAGGTTCAGAGTGTAGGTAATCAGGTTGGTATGAGCGGTATGCAGACCATCAATGCTTTGCAGCAGGGTAATATGCAGATTGCTCAGCAGATTGCAAACTGCTGCTGCGAGAACCGCTTGGCTATCTGCCAGCAGACTGGTACTTTGCAGAATGCTATTAACAATGTAGCTACTGGTCAGGAGCGTGGTTTCTCTAACGTGGCTTACGAGACCCAGCGACAGACTTGTGACTTGCACAACGCTATCAAGGAGAGTACTCAGACTATCGTTGATGGTCAGAAGCAAGCTGAGTTCAGGGAAATGCAGAACAAGATTGATGCTCTGCGTGAGGAGAACAGCACCTTCAAGTCTTCTGCTATGACTTCACAGATTGTGGGTCAGGCGGTGGCTCCTATCAATGCGGTATTGGCTGGCTTGCAGAGCGAGGTGGCTGGTATCAAGTGTAAGTTGCCTGAGACCGTGACAACTCCTTATAGCCCATTTACTGCGGTTCCTAACTGCGTGGCTTATCAGGCTGGTTTGTATGGACTGAATGCTGCAAACAATGCAGGATTCTGGGGTTAATAAGGAAAGGAGGCTGCTATGTTTTGGTTAAGACCATTTACAAGGGTGAATCGTAATGGTTCGGCAGCTATCGCTTCTACTGGCGTGAATGTGAATACTGCCAATGTGGTGTTCACATTCAAAAACCACGCTTTCGTGAATGCCAACTATATGGGTACGATTTTCGTAAACCTGATGCAGGCTATTCCGACTGGAACGACTGGTACGCTGCCTATCCTTTTCGAGACCAACGGAGCGACACAGGCTGTGACCAAGTATAATGGAGAACCATTGACGGTTGCAGACGTGCAGGGAACTGGTGTTTATCAGTTCTGGTTTGAGAGAGATACTAACACCCTACAGATGATGTCGGGTATTGTTTAACAAGAATAGATAATAGGAGATTACATTATGTTTCAAGGTTTAAGAACTAACTCTTTGTTCTATGTCCTAGATAAGGGCGAGAACCCGAACTTGCGAATCGGTCAGGTGGTTTCAGTCAGCAATCCTCAGACGAAATACCCTACCTTTAACAACGGCTTTACTCCTCAGCCTATGGAGACCGTAGTGGACGTGAAGGTGAAGCTGGGTGATGAGGAAGTGGATTTCAAGCAACTGCCAGCAAACGGACAGATAGCTAACGACAAGAACCTTGTTGTTAGCGACAATAAGGATGCCATGAGTGCAGAGGTGGATGCCATGCTGAGACAATCCAAGGCGATACTGGAGAGCGTAGATTACAACAAGAGGGTAGTAGAATCTTGTGAGGGAATGCTACAGCAACTCAACCCCCAGATAGCCAAGGAGAAGGAACAGACCGAGAAAATCAATAAACTGGAAGGTAAGGTTTCAGGCATTGAGGGCAAGATTGACAAGATGATGGGATGGCTCCAGCAGACCATGAGCAAGTAATCTCCTATCTATTCACTTTAATATCTTATGATTATGGTAATGATTGAGATTACAGAAGATAAGTTCGATGATTTGTATGAGAACATCGAATCCATGCTTGGTTTTGGCAGCAAGGCTATGTCTTGTCTGAAAAAGATGAAGCAGGAGCGTATGGGTGAGCGTATGCCTGATTATCGTGACGATTGGAGAAGAGAACGTGAGGAGCGTGAGGAACGTGAGAACAGACGTAGATTCAACAACGTGAACGATGATTGGAACTACCCGAACCGCTATGGTGAAAGAGGTGGTGGCGGCTACAATGGTGGCGGTC
>OIZO01001782.1_pt1 | contig 10269 bp, 15 predicted proteins | sample 1588551 | NCBI WGS metagenome assembly OIZO01 (sample SAMN03283271) | human gut metagenome | biome: human-associated habitat; material: feces | host: Homo sapiens | place: Peru | collected 2012 | reverse complement strand
TATAACATAAAAATACAGAGCAGCACAAGAGACAGAGCCGATGTAAATGATAGAAAAATGATACAAATCCATCAGCTCTGTCTCATTGCGTCACAATAATAACATTAGAAAAAGTTATTTTAAGTCAAACTATAACTTACAATCGCAGGAGGAATCTTTTTTCAGATAGCTGGTATCAAATGCAGGATTGAAGGCATAGAAGTTCTTGGAATCCAGATGATCCTGCACGATGCGCAGACCTTCGCCAAAGCGCTGCAGATGCACGATCTCTCGCTCTCGCAAGAAGCGGATTGGCTCACACACATCGGGATCGTCTGTGAGACGCAGAATATTGTCATACGTTGTCCGGGCCTTCTGTTCTGCTGCAATCATATAAGAACAACTTTTCATTAAAAGTTCCAATGGATTTCAATGGGAACGTCCCTTGTTCCCGGAATACGCTTGCCGACGGATATATAGTCAATCAGCGTTTCTACGATTTCGCGGGTCAGGTGTTCCAAGTTGGTATATTGTTCAATCAGTTCGCGGCGATTGTCGCCCGCCGCTATTTTTTCTTCGATTTCGGATAACTGCTTTTGTCCGTCTGCAATTACACGTTCCAAGCGGTCACGTTCTGTGGTAAAGTCCTTTGACATAGCCACATAATCACTTTCAGATAGCAAGCCCTTAACCTTATCCATGTAAAGCTCCCGAATACCTTTTGAATACTCTGCAACCTTTTTCTCATAAGTTGCAATGTCGGAGAGCAGACGGTTTTTCTGTCCCTGCAAGTTGTCGCAAAACTCAATGTTCTGTTCTAACTCGTCTTTGTCAAGATACTCTGCGGATAATCGGTTCAGCTCATCTATAACAAGCCGTTCCAATTTATCAACGGAGATAAAGGAGCCTATACAAGCGTCCTTTGCTACATGGCGGTTAGAGCATTGTAAATAATGCTTGCTGCCGCGTTGGGGAGAGGTCTTAGATGAGCGCATTGTATAACCGCAGTTAGCGCAGCGGGCTTTTCTTGCGAATAAACCGATTGTGCCAACATCAAAGGGTTTTGCCCTTTGCTCGATTAACGCTTGTACTCTGTCCCAAAGTTCACGGTCAATAATCGGCTCATGCGTTCCCTCGACACGATACCATTGCTCTTTTGGGCGTGGCTTATTTTGCTTTGTCTTATAGGACACGCTGCCGTATTTACCTTGTACCATATTGCCGATATAGATTTCATTTATCAGCATATCAGAAATAGCAAAGTATTTCCAAAGAGTGCTGTTTTTCGTTTTCGGCTGTTGGTAACGTAAACCATGCAGACGCTTATATTCAGTTGGATTAGGTATGCCCCTGTCATTGAGCATACGGGCGATAGCAGTTTTTCCGTACCCCTGTGAAAACAGGGTAAACACTTCTCGGACGACGGCTGCGGCTTCCTCGTCGATTATCAAATGTCCTTTTTGGTCGGGGTCTTTCTTATAACCATAAAGAGCAAACGCACCGATATGAAAACCATTTTCTCGTCTGTTGGTTAAGACGCTGCGGATATTCTCGGACATATCCTCTAAGTACCATTCATTGACAAGTCCATTTATCTGCCGGGATTTTTTGTTTCCCTTATTTGCGGTATCAGCGTTATCAACAATACTGATGAAGCGAATACCCCATATAGGAAAAAGCCCGTGTATGTACTTCTCAACCAATTCCAATTCACGGGTAAATCGAGATTGTGTTTTGCAGAGAATTATATCAAATTTATGTGCTTCTGCGTCTTTCAACAAACGGTTAAATTCCGGGCGTCGTCTGTCAGACCCGGTATAGTCGTCGTCACTGTATATGTTGTAAAGTTCCCACCCCTGTTCCATAGCGTATTGCAATAGCATAGCTTTCTGGTTCTGTATGCTGTTGCTGTCGTCAGTTTCAAACTGCTTGTTTCTATCTTCTTCGGATAAGCGGCAATAAATAGCTACTTTCATGTTCGTATCTCCTCCAAGAGATAGAACAAGCCATTTCTGTTGTAATCGTACCACAACAAAAATGGCTTGTCATTATCTTTTAGAAAAGTTTACAACTTTGCCTTTCTCAATTTTATTTATCATTTCAATCCACGTCTTTGTGAACTGCATTTTAGAAGTAGTGTTTTCGCCGCTTTTGAAAACACTCTTACAAATAGGTATAGGGTTTTGTACTTTTTCCAATGTTTAGCCCCCCTTTCAGAAATGGCTAATACACTATATGAATAGCGGCAAGTCCACTATTACAACATAAAAAAGAGAGCTTTAATCAGACGATTGTTAGCTGCAATCTCACGGGAGTTTCACCCCTGCGCGGTTCTCGCGCAACCCTACCCATTGCCTGCGACGCTTTGAACGCTCGGACTATGGCTATAAGGGAGTATCATTATGTATCTTGCGTGTCGTCGCCCATAAACTGCTACACTTATTTTCCGGCGCGGTGTTGGTCGCTCATTCCCAGTAGGAAGTCGTGGCGCATCCGCCGTATGGCTCGGCGCAAGAGGAATGTATCTGATTTGCCCTATGCTGCGTCGCCGTTATCTTGCGTCGCTTTCTTTGTCAAGGAACAAAAAGGCAGGATAGCGATAGGCAGCGGAAAGGGGGACGCTGCCGGGTCTACCTTATACCTTAAATGAAAGGACAGCCCGCATGAGTTTTGACCGTAAACGGTCGCGTATATCCTCGTCTATGCCATAGTAGGTATTACCGCGCTCGTCAATGAGCTTCCGCATAGACAGGGACGCTATGTAGCTTTCGTAATGCTGTACGACAATCTTCATAGCTTCCGGGTCGCCTTTTGTTGCGGCTATGATTACCGGGTACGGTAACAAGCCGCGTTCGTCCTGTTCGGTGTTACCATTATGTGCAGTCATAGGCGCGTTCCTCCAAATAGCGTTTTAACAGTTCAAAAGAGCTTGTACGCCGATACTGTATTGTGCTTCTCGGAACATCACGGAGCTTTGCAATTTCCGCGTCGTTCATTTCAAAAAAGTAGTACAGTAATACGGCTTCTCGTTTGTCGTCCGGCAAGCTGTGCAGGGCTTCGGCAAGCAGCTTCGCAGTTATTTCCTTACCTGCCACACAAAAGGATTTTTCAGCTTCATCATGTTCAAAGTAAGTGTCGTAGGTGTAAAGCTGATTTTCCTCTTGCGGAGTTAGGTCAGAAAACGAAACTTCTTGTAGCTGCCGCCTTTTGATTTCCCCGTGGGCGTTGATAGCTTCATTTTTCAACGTCCGCTTGCAAAACCCGTTAAAAGCACATCGGATTTGCCACTGGGTACGATTAGGTTCATTCATGGTATCACCTCCTTTCGCAACCGCGAAAGCGGGTGATGATTTCCCCTTTCGTAACCCCTCAACAAATGGCGCGAGAAATGTGCCAAACATTCAGAGAAAAAATTTGAAAATTTTTCTCCAAAACGACAAAATGCGTCTGCCCGTAGAACGCGGACAAACGCATAGGAAATAACAAAGCCAATATATTGAATTGTCAGTTCATATTCATAGTCGGAATTACCCGGAGGGGGAGCTACGCTTTTTTTAATTGATGTAACTCATGGGTACTATGAATAACCAAAACGGACACGGTAAAATAACCTCCAATCGGCTACCGTGTCCCTGCAAGTCGTCATAGGTTTGTGTAAACGCAAAGAAACGGCGGCTCTGAAAATCAAAGCCGCCGCTTCATACGCGCATGAAAATATGTCTGCTCTGCGACGGCTTTTTTTCTTTTGCCGTCGTCCGGCAGATTAAGTAGACTAATAAAATTATTTGTTTAGAGTGAATGGTGGTTCGCCGCAAATGCAAATAGATAATTCGTATGTTGAAAACAACTGATTATTATTGAATAGCTTATAAATCAGCTTTATTGTAATTTGTCCCTCTGTTATTTCTAAATGATAATTTTCAGTTTCTATTTCAAATACAAATTTTCCAAAGGCAGTCAAATACTCCGTATATGTATTTTCCAAAGACATAAAAAGAAAATGTGCAGCAACAGAACCGCTTTTACTCAATTCCATTTTTTCATTTGAAAATAACAGTGTATTATCAGTAGCAGTTCCATGCTCGTCCAACTCACAATAGTGGACTTTGTGGTATCCATTTTCAAAAGAATATGTCCCTGTTGTTTTAGTCAAAATCCCTTCACGGTCATATCCAATATCCTGTATGCTAAAAATAGAGATTTGAATATTTTTCATTTCTTATAATCCTCCAATACAGTGCGAAACATTAGATATGATGATATATTTGCGCTGCCTTATAAATGCTTCAGATGTACGCGGTATTCTCTCAATGCAGATTCATCAGCCGTTGCAATCAAACGTGCTAAGTAATCAGTCAGTTTTTTCTTATCGTGCGGAAGATTTCCCCGTACTTGAATTAGATTTGAAGCACCGTCTGTTACAATTCGTGTTTTAATAGTGAGATTTTCAATAAGTGCTTTCAATTCAGCTAATTTCTCAATTTCACTTTCTTCTTTCCAAGTTCCTTTCTGGATTTCTTGATAAAGTTCGGATGTTTTGTAAATGGTCAGCATAGAAGATTCAATAATTTGAGGGTGCAGTTGATTAAAAACTTCTGCGGTTTTCTTTGCTCCATATTCACCATGACCTGCACCGGAAATACCTGTCAGATAGAAAAAATTATAACTTATTCCTGCTTCCTCTAACTTTTTCATTTGTTCAATGGTATCACTTGAACGAAATCCCTTATTCATAAAAGCAAGTGCTTCATCATTTCCTGTTTCTACTCCAAAGGTAATTCCGTCGTATCCTAACTTTCGCAGTTCCTTGAGGTCATCAACGGATTTATTATAAACGTCTGTAACTCGTCCAAAACAGCCAATAGTCTCATAGTTTGGATAATACTTCTTTACCATTTGAGCTAAGGTTTTTAGTTTGTCCGTAGTTAAAACAAACGGGTTTGCTCCTGTAAAGAAAATTCGCGGAACATTTTTATAATATCTGCTTGCTTCTGCCAAATCAGATTCAACTTCTGAAAGTGGAGACATACGGAATTTGAATGGCAAGTCCTCATAAAGAGTACAAAATTTACATGAATGATGTGTACAACCTGCGGTTACTTGAACAAGTAAAGAGTACGCTTCGTAGGGTGGTCTCCAAATAGTACCTGTGTAGTGCATAAATTTTCCTCCTAAAAATAATTAGTTTACAATACCTCTAATTTCTTCAAAATCTTTAATTTTGTTTTCGGTCATATAGCGTTCTAATCCGTCAATAATTTCCGGCATAACAAAGGGATTGTTAAAGTTTGCTGTTCCCACCGCGATTCCAGTAGCACCCGCCATAATAAATTCCAAAGCATCATTTGTGGAAGAAATCCCTCCCATTGCAATAATTGGCAACCGAACAGCATGATACACTTGATAAACCATTCTCAAAGCGATTGGTTTTATAGCCGGACCAGATAATCCACCCGTTTTATTCGCAACACTAAATTTTCTTTTTTTAGTATCTATTACCATACCTGTAATTGTATTTATTAAGGAAATCGCGTCTGCGCCACCAGCTTCTGCTGCTCTTGCAATTTCTGTTATATCAGTTACATTCGGTGTTAATTTCATAGAAATTGGTGTTCGGGTTATCTTCTTGATTTCTGCTGTGATATGTTCAACCATTTTGGGTTCTTGACCAAACGCCATTCCTCCATGTTCTACATTTGGACATGAAATATTTATCTCTAACATATCGACAGGCTGATTGGAAAGACATTCAACCACTTTCAAATAATCTGTTATGGTATTCCCACAAACATTTACTATAATCTTTGTATCGAATTGCTTTAGGAATGGAATATCTCGTTTGATAAATACATCTATTCCCGGATTTTGCAAGCCGACAGCATTTATCATGCCACTACTCGTTTCCATGATTCTGGGTGTTGGGTTTCCCTCCCACGGATAGTAGGAAACTCCTTTTGTAACAACTGCACCCAATTTATTGAGGTCAACAAATTCTCTGTATTCTTGTCCAGAGCCAAAAGTTCCAGACGCAGGCATAACCGGATTCTTTAGAATAATTCCCGCTATATTTATCGAAGTATTAATTATTATCGCCTCCCTCCTTGTCTCAAATTATATCAATCAATAGTAAAAATAAAAGTACTGTCTTTTTTTGTTTATTGTGCTAAAAATAATACCAGTATCAAAAAATGTAGTACATTGAAAATAATATATATGTGTGCTACAATATCAAAAAGGAGGAATTGAAATGAGCAATATGAAACCTGCCTTACCACAATGTGCGCCTATGGCAAGAATTCAAAATATTTTAAGTGGCAAATGGAAAATTATGATTTTATGGTATATTGCGGAATACGAAGTACAGCGATTTGGAGAATTGCGACGCCGACTGGGTGACATTACACAATCGACCTTAACAAAACAACTCCGTGAATTAGAGCAGGACGGTTTTGTTTCCAGATATGTATATCAAGAAGTGCCCCCTAAAGTGGAATATTCATTGACAGAATTAGGGAAAAGTTTTATTCCGATTTTGCAGCAAATGATGTTATGGAGCGAGAAAAACCTTTCACCTAAGAATTTATAAAAGTCCAGATAGTTTTTATAATTTCATCAATATATATAGGAATTATTTGAGTCAATAGTGGGAATTGTATAGACGTATCTTAGAGAAAATGGGAACTATACAATATAACAGGGTGAATAATTATGGCTAAAAGACCTGTACCACTTTATGACTTCTCAGCTTTCGGGCAAGCGATAAAAGCGGCGCGGACAGAGAGAAAGGAAAGTCGCAAAGATGTAAGCGACGCAATGAATATTTCTCCGCGTTACCTTACCAATATTGAAAATAAGGGACAACAACCAAGCCTGCAAATCTTTTATGAGCTTGTGACACGCTATAACATATCGGTAGACCAATTCTTTTTCCCGAATAAGGACGCTGAAAAATCCACGCAGCGGCGGCAGCTTGATACGCTGCTTGACAGTATCAGCGATAAGGGATTAAGGATTGTAACTGCTACGGCGAAAGAAGTTGCAGAAATCGAAAACTCGGACAAATAAGCTGTCCGTACACAACTGAATATGACAGAAAGAAGCGTTGCAGCCTTTACGGGATTGCAGCGTTTTTTCTTTGCCCTCTTTGGCAAAATAGAGCGTTCTTTTGTAGTAGGTATCAGAGGATAAAGCTTTCATAGCAAGCATAGGAAGCGGGTACCCACTTCCGTATTTTGCCCGCCCTGCTCTGCGGCAGCGTCGGCAAAATTGCTTGTTGGGAAGTGTCCCAAACCCTCGGAATGGAAAGGAGCGTCAAAGCATGGACGGACGAAAAAGAACGGTGCAAATCAAATTCAGAGTAACGGAAGCAGAACGGGATTTAATTCTTGAAAAAATGAAGCTGATACCCACCCGGAACATGGCGGCGTATCTTCGCAAGATTGCCATTGACGGGTATATCTTGCAAGTAGACCATACCGACATAAAGGCTATGACAGCGGAGATACAGAAAATCGGCGTCAACGTCAATCAGATTGCAAAGCGCGTGAACAGTACGGGCAGCGTCTACCAAGAGGACATAGAAGAAATAAAGGGGGTGCTTGCGGAAATATGGCGATTACAAAGATTAAGCCTATTAAGGGAACGCTAAACAAAGCCCTTGACTATATCCAAAATCCCGCAAAGACCGACGAAAAAATGCTTGTGTCCTCTTTCGGCTGCTCCTATGAAACGGCAGACATTGAGTTTGGTTTTACGCTGTCGCAGGCGTTGGATAAAGGCAGCAATTTAGCCCACCATTTGATACAAGCCTTTGAGCCGGGAGAAGTAGACTATCAGACCGCCCATGAAATCGGGCGGCAGCTTGCCGACGCTGTAACCAAAGGGCAGCATGAATATGTCTTAACTACCCACATAGACAAGGGGCATATCCATAACCACATCATTTTTTGCTCGGTCAATTTTGTTGACTACCACAAGTACAATTCCAATAAGCGCAGCTATTACGGCATAAGGAATATGAGCGATAAGCTGTGTCGGGAGCATGGTTTGTCCGTTGTCGTTCCAAGCAGGGGCAGCAAAGGGAAAAGCTACGCGGAGTACCAGGCAGAGAAAACGGGTACCAGTTGGAAAGGCAAGCTCAAAATTGCCGTGGACACGCTTATTCCCCAAGTGTCAAGTTTTGAGGAATTGCTATTGCGGTTAGAAGCTGCGGGCTATGAGATAAAACCGGGTAAATACATTTCCTGCCGCGCTCCCGGACAGGAACGGTTTACCCGCCTTAAAACCCTCGGCGCAGATTATACAGAGGAAGCTATCAGAGAACGGATAAGCGGCAAACGCGCCCGCGCTGCGAAAGCTCCCCGCGCAGATCGCGGCGGCGTTAGTCTGCTGATTGATATTCAGAACAGTATCAAGGCGCAGGAAAGCCGGGGCTATGAACAATGGGCGAAAATCCATAATCTGAAACAGGCAGCTAAGACCATGAATTTCTTGACGGAACATAAGATTGAACAGTACGCAGAATTGACCTCGAAAATTGCGGAAGTTACAGCAGCAAGCGAACAGGCAGCGGACAGCTTGAAAGAGGTTGAAAAGCGGCTTACCGATATGACGCTGCTTATCAAGAATATCAATACCTATCAAAAGACCAAGCCCGTCTATGCTGCATACCGCAAGGCAAAGGATAAGGAGAAATATCGGACAGCCCATGAGAGCGATATTATTCTCTATGAAGCAGCGGCAAAGGCAATTAAGGCGGCGGGGATAACCAAGCTACCAAGCCTTGCCGCCCTGCAAGCAGAGTACGCAGCACTTCAAGAGCAGAAAGAAGCCCTGTATGCCGACTATGGGAAGCTGAAAAAGCAGGTCAAGGAATACGACGTTATCAAGAAGAATATCGACAGTATTTTGAAAGTGGAACGTCAGCCGGAACGGAAAAAGGAAACAGAGCATAGTTGGTAGATTACGTTACATTTATATGTTAAAATATAAATGTAACAATCAATGATTAAATTGACAGGGAGATTAAAAAATGATTTATGATGAAATTGCCATGAATAACGGTGTAATATTTCAACACGCCTATGATATATTAAATGCAAAAATGCAGCAAGGTATCAACGCTATGGTTCAAGGGAACACGGGGACGGACGGGAATGCTCCTTTAGACGCAGCCTTGTTTGTACCAGTAGTCGTTAATTGTTCTTTTGCTTGTGAACTTTTTTTGAAGTCCATGTTGCCTATAAATACAAGGGGGCATAAACTTGACGAATTATTTTTATTATTAGATAGCGACATTCAAAACAATATCAAAAGCAATACCGTTGATGAAATGAAGAAAGTAAAATCCACATATAGTGATACGGATTTTCAAATGGATTTAACACAAAATAATAATAAATTTGCAGAATGGCGTTATTTCCATGAGGGAAATAGTCAATCTGCAAATTTAGAATTTATTTCACGATTTATGAAATCTATTTTTGCTGTGGTTAATGCAGAAAGAAAAAAATAGAACAAAAAATGGACGCGGCAGCCGATATGTTGGCCACCGCGCCCGTTCTTTCATAGGTGCAGATTTATATTTGTTACGCAGTAGAACCACGATTTTAGGGGTAAAGGTATCAATCCTTTACCTCTTTGTTTTTGCGTCCGAAAAGCCCTGCAATCAAAGGCTTTTTTCGCCCCTATTGCGTAACAAGAGTGCGTCTTTTCCTCATACGTTCCGCTGCCTGTCTGCGGGTAATTTTCTTTCGGCAGTCCGGGCAGTATTTGACATTATTCGACTTCGACGCAAAGGACGCTCCGCACACGGTACACTTCCGCATATCGTCGGCATGATAAAGCTCCGCATAGAGCAGCTTATCAAGAGGAAGTACGGCAATCCGAAACCACTTGCAGAGCAGCGAATAAGAAATAAGCTGCGGGCAGACACATTTCTCCCCGTCGTCCAGTAAAATACAGTGTCCGCTGTCGCAGTTGCAGCACTCCCGACGTACAAGGGAATTGACTTTCCGGCTTTGGGGCGGCGTAAGCCGCTTAACCGCAATCATGCTTCATCAGCGGCGTAAACGGCAAGCTCCGCATACTCCGCTTCGGTCAGTGGGGTTACTTTGGAAAGTGTGCGCTTCGCAAACTCCCGTAATCCTGCGTCCATGTAGGGCAGCGCGGCGGTCATGTTCGCTACAAGCTGCGCTTTGCTTCCCTCATGGTAAATGCTCAAAAGGTTTGTTTCTTCAACAGTAAATCTATTCATGCTCATACCTCCATATCGTGATGTTTTGATTTTGC
>OIZO01001781.1_pt1 | contig 10270 bp, 3 predicted proteins | sample 1588551 | NCBI WGS metagenome assembly OIZO01 (sample SAMN03283271) | human gut metagenome | biome: human-associated habitat; material: feces | host: Homo sapiens | place: Peru | collected 2012 | reverse complement strand
CTTCCTTGACCTTGGTCATGTTCACGGCCATGCAGTGTGCGGTCATGCACAGGGGATACTCGTAGTAGTCGCCCTTCTCGTTGTGGCAGGCAGACTCCACAGAAGCGTAGATGTCCTTCTTGGCATCGTCGGTCCACAGATCGTTCAGCGGAGCCATAACGCCCTTGGCGCCCCAGTTGGCCACCAGACGCTCGGGACCTTCCATGACCAGATCGGGTGCGCTGCCGCCCTCGATGGCGGTATTCACCTGATCGTCACCGTTGGTGTAATCCAGATACTCCACGGTCACCTTGATGTCGGGGTGCTTTGCGTTGAAGCTGGAGATCAGGTTCTGGACGGTATCGTCATTGCCCCAGCCGCCGATGGGGTATGTCCACAGCTTGATGCTTGCGCCGGTGCTGGCAGTGCTTGCAGCAGCAGAGGAAGCGGTGGAGGAAGCAGCAGTGCTGCTGGAGGAGGAACCGCCGCAGGCGGCCAGTGCACCGGCAGCGCCCAGAATACCGGCAGCCTTCAGGAACGAACGGCGGGAAATGCAGTTTTTCATGGTAGATTCTCCTTGTTCATCTTCTTCGACCCATCGGTGGATCGTGCTCCGTTTTGCTCGTAGCGGCTGCTCGTGTCCGCAGCCGTTGTTTGTAGCCTAATTATAGAAAATTGTTTTCATTTTGTCTATTCGTTCTTTTCATAAATTTTCATTTTTAAACCCAGCAAGCTGCACAAAATTGTGAGATATCAGAAAAAACACAATGATTTTGTGAACTTTACTTGTCAAAATAGTTACAAAGTGGTACACTTCTCACTGTCGTACTGAAAATCACTTTCATAGCTAAAATTGCAAAAATGAAAAGCATTTTCATAATTTGAAGCGTTTTTTCCGCCAAAACTGTGCCCTCTGCACAGAACCGACGGACAAAATGTGTTCATTACGCCTCTTGCACAGCGGCGCGGTTTCTCTTATACTTTTATATAAGAAGGTAAGCACCAAAACGGCACCGGAGCACTACCGGTGCCCGAGTGAGGAGAAGGAAGAATGTCTACGAATTTTTGGGAGCTGCTGCAGCAGCATCAGGGCGACCTGACAAAATCCGGCCGCACGGTGGCCGAATATCTGGTGCAGCACGCTGCGGAGGCACAGTATCTGTCCATATCGTCGCTGGCCAGAGAGTGTCAGGTGGCCGAGGCCACGGTGTTCCGGTTCTGCCGGGCGCTGGGCTTTGAGGGCTACCACGAAATGCGCATTGCGCTGGCGCAGGCCAATGCCACCGGTGTGCTGGTGAACCAGCAGGAGCCCGCCCCGGACGCTGACACCGCAACCCTGTGCGAGCACGCCTCGGCGCTGTTCATGACCGCCATCAACGGCACCCAGAACGCCCTTTCGCCGCAGGCGGTGGAGCAGGCCGTGGCGCTGCTGCACAGTGCCCGGCAGGTGTTCTGCATGGGACAGGGCGGCAGCATGGCCGCCGCCAACGAGATCTGCGCCCGGTTCGCCTGCATCACCAACAAGTTCCGCGCCGTTGCCGACAGCCACATGCAGGTCATGGCTGCCAGCCTGATGACCGAGCAGGACGTGGTGCTGTTCGTCTCCTACTCCGGCGCTACCCGCGACCTGATGGAGACCCTGCGCACCGCCAAGGCCAACGGCGCAAAGATCATCCTGATCACCCACTACGAGGACTCCCCCGGCGCAAAGCTGGCAGACATCGTGCTGCTGTGCGGCGCACAGGAAAGCCCGCTGGACTCCGGCAGCATCCCCATCAAGGTGGCAGTGCTGTATGTGGCCGAGGTGCTGGTGCTGCGGTACATTCTGGACGACAAGCCCGGCAGCACCGAAGCGCAGGAGCGCACCACCGAAGCGCTGGCTGTAAAGCTGCTCTGAGCGGTTGTCTCCGGCAAAACGTGCAAGCAAAAAAGGTGAAGTGACCAAAAGATCACTTCACCTTTTTGTTTTGTCAGCTCGGCAGCGGGGCGTCCGTGTCCCCGCCGGGGTCTACGCTAAAGACATCGTCCAGTTCCTCCGGCAGCGGGTCGGGGGCTGCATCAAAGGCGGCGTCCGGGTCTACGCCAAACAACTCGTCCAGCTCTGCCGGCGGGACATCGGGGGCAAAGGGTTCTGCAGGGTCGACCGGGTCAGAGTCCACTACAGGGCGTTGGGCGGCGGTCTTTTTCCACTGGGCGTAAAGGTCTACTGTGTCGCCATCCCGCCAGTCGGTCACAGGCACGCCGTTTACCCAGTACCATGTGCCTGTGCCGTCCTCTTCCGTGTTCCAGCCCGCAAAAGCATAGCCCGCCCGCTTGAACATACAAGGAAGCACCGTTACGTCCGCAGCGCTGCGGCCGTACACAGTCTTTACCGTTTCCTCAAGGGCATCGTCCGGCTCAAAGTTTGCGTGGTAGCGCAGGGCAAGACCGGCGGACGGTGCGGGGCTGCTCAGCCCCGGGGCTAAGCTCGGGCCGGGCACGGGGGTGGTGGAGCCGGGGGTGTTTTTTTCCTTTACCACGACCCAAATTTGGCATTTTCTCAACGTACCGTCATCGTTTACCACCACTCCATGGTCACCAAACTTTGGTGTACCTGATGGTATCACCAGATTGCCTTTCAGCGTTGTATTTCCGTTGAATTTTGTATAATTGCTATTAGCTTCCGGTTTTTTACCCAGACTATATCCAACCGGAATATACGTCTTTCCACTATTTACAGTATTCTCTTTGAATTCAAACTCCAACGGCAAGCCATAAGGACGGGCATAGTAGTAGCTATCATCTGTTGACGTTGTTAATGTATGGTTTTCGCCAATTGTAATAGTTACATGATACCTACCGTTAATGGTAGGTCCAGACGATGACATAACGGTAATATCTTCATTTTCGTCACAAGTTATAAAGCAAAATTGCAGCGTAAGCATATAGCGCAGGAATTTCACGGTACGGTCAGTATCAGTTGCTTCGGGTATGACCGTTATGCTCTCCTTCATCCACTCGTGCTTCTCCGTACCATCCTCATTTTTTGTATATTGCTTGTTTTGAATGGTGTAAGAAACTCCCGGAATCAGTACCTGTTTCTCTTGCAGCTTAGCGTCAAAAGTACTTACTCTCCACACATCCGGGTTGAGCGTACTTGCATCATACTTGCTTGCTTCCGACTCGTACTGGATGGTATACTCATAGCCCCACTGGGCGTAAAGGGTTTTGGGGGTGTCCGCAGTTTCCCAATTGACATCCGTTACCAGCGTTCCGGGCTGGTAGACTTCGGCTTCGCTGGCAGCTTGCTGCTTTGTACTCCATCCTGCAAACTCCATACCGCCTTGCCCATAGTCGAACACCTCATTGTACTCCGGGAGCATTGTGCTTGCATCGTATGCCAGTGTCTTAGTACCCGCAGTGCCATAGTTTCCGTCATAAATGATCACGTCGTTCCGGCAGCAGACATTAAAGCAGTAGCGCTGGTATTCGCCCACAGCATGGTAGTTACCACCGCCGCTCGTAGACCATTTACCAGTTTCCTTCGGTTCGCCCGTCAGCTGACCTGCAAAGATCTTGTACGCTTTACCGCCGACCGTTTCATCCCTTGTGGTGTATTGCTCCACACCGTTTGCAATGACCTTTATGTTTCCTGCTTCGTTTGCATCGTAGACATAGCCATCCTTGAGCCTATGGAAGCCGATTTCAAAGTACGTTCCATACGGAAAAGTACCCCAGTAGTCATCGCCCCTATTATAGCTGAACCATTCCGACCAGTCTCTGTTATTCAAAGAGACATGGATATCCAGATAGCAGCCCACTACTCCGTTGCCGCTCGTAGATTCCTCAGCAGCACCCGTAGAATTAACCACACCGTTCACATCCAGCCAGTACCACTTGTATCTCCGGTTCAGGTTGATGGTAACGTTATTGTTTGCATCCGCCTTGCCAGCAGCCACATCTCGGGCGGTGTTCATGATTGCTGTCGCTTCTTCCCAGCGAAGAGCAGCATCTTCTTCCTTACCGCTATAGCTCCACTTATATTCGACGTCATTTCCAATGGGATATTCCAAAATCTTGGTGCCCACCAGTTTAGCACCGGGCTGCACCTTTCCGTACTCATCCACCATATCCACGGCTTCAACGTGCGTTCCATCACCTGTAAGATTCAGCTCCTGTTCGTAGACGTTGATGATATAGGTAATGCACGTTTTAGAAGCAAAGGCAAACGTAAAGTTCACCGTATCGGAGTAAGTGCCGCTCATGGTAGCTTCGCTGGGGTTCGTCACCTCAACCGTCAGGGGGACTTCAAATTTCTCCGACCATGTTGTGTCAAAATCGCCCGCCGCGCCCTTCTGTCCAACCATCAAAGAAAGCATCGGCTTTTGGTCAGTTCCCTTTTCTTTATACTCCCACCAACCTTTCCCACTGGGCAAATAACCACCAGGGTCTGCTGTCAGGCTATACCCCGCCTGCACCTGACCGCTCTCGTGCTTTAACTGCCAGTTGTTCGCAGAGTCAAGGGTGATTGTCAGAGTGCGCAGCTGCCGCACGTCTGCCGTAACCATCAGCTCACCCGTATGCTGTGTGCTATCCACCTGCACCGTGGTGGGGATGGTGACCTTATAACCCCCAACGGCAAGCGCATCAATGGTGGTCACATCCTCCGCCGTGGTAACATTCGGCTCGTAGGCAAGCATTTCCAGCTCCGGCAGGGCGGGCGGCACATCGGCAAATTCCGGCGCTTGGGCAAGCGCAGTTCCACCCACCGCAAGGCACAGAGCCAGCGCAAACGCAAGACCCAGCAGTTTTTTTGCACAGTGTTTCATCATGTGTCCTCCTTGTGTGGGGTGGATGCTTTTGGGGGCGAAGGCTTTTGGCGGTGGCGGAAACTTTATCGCCCTCCCGAAAACGGGCTCGCCCTCTCCGTCTGCTCACTACGTTCGCATCCACCTCTCCCAAAGGGAGAGGCCTTGGCAAAGAGATGAAGTTTGCGTGGACTGCCAAGGGCTCTCCCTTTGGGAGAGCTGTCAAAGCCGACAGGCTTTGACTGAGAGGGCGAGGACGCTGCGCGACCAACGGGAGCAGACGGAAGGGGTAATTTTCGAGGGAGCTGGCAAAACCGTCAGGTTTTGACTGAGGGAGTTAAGCCCCCGTATGGTGATTTTGCCCATATTTTTGTACCAAATTTTGGCAGATGCGGCGGGCGAAAATGCTTTATTTCCATAAACTTTAGTGTTATACTCAACTTGGCCTTTTGTCCGTTCCGGTTGTTCTGTTTGGGAGGACAGCCGGGCAAATCGATCAACAAAGGAGAGGATATCATGAAAAAACGCATCGTGAGCATGATACTGGCGCTCAGTATGGTGCTCTCCATCCTCCCGGTATCTGCATTTGCAGATGCTGGGACGTCTGCTGCGGCAGCAGAGACGACAGCTGCCGGTACGAACGAGGAAACAACAAATCCCGTCGTTACGATCAAGATCGGCGCGGACGGTCTGCCCGAAGAGAAGTCCGGCACCGGCTGGAGCTGCAGCGAATCCGGTCTCTCGCTGACCATCACCGGCGTTGAAAACGCAAAGACAGAGTACATTCTGGACGGCGAGTACAACTGGAATGTGGCCATCACAAATTCCGGCAATGAAGTATATCTGCTGGACGGCGTGGTCGATGGTCAGCTTTGGGTCGGCAACCCGAATGCCTGTGTTCTGGGCGGCAGCTACGCCAAAGCAGTGCTGGAAAACGGTACCATTGACGGCGGCACCTACGGTAAGCTGACCGAGAACGGCGGCAGCGTTAAGGGCGGCTACTTCAAGGATATTTCCGGCCTGAAGTCTGCTACGCAGCAGCAGGCACACAAGCTGAGCCTGCCGGAGGGCTGCACCCTGAACGGCCAGCCGGTGACCGGGGATGTGTATATGCTCAAGCTGAACAGCGATCACAGCCTGAAGCTGGAGGTGCAGTACGCCCCCGGCTGCGTTGCATGGGCGGCAGCAATCGGTGGCACGTCCGGCGTCACCTCCCTGCCTGTAGGTATCAGCAACGTCTCCTTGAACGGCTGTGCCACGATTTCCATCAGTGCAGACGGTACAACGATCTCTGCCGAGGTCAGTATGTTCCCGCCGCTTTCAGAGAGCAACGCACCCATAGCACTGACTCCGATCCCGTCTATGGACAAGGAACTGAGTTTTACCGGTGAGGGTACGCCCGATGTGAACGGTGTGCCCTGTGTGTACAGTCTGAACGAGGACATCTATCAGGTCTGCGTATACTTTGGCAAGGGCTGGACTTATACCTGCTACCCCAAAATCGCCAGTGCGACCGGACAACTGAAGCTCGGGGATCAGGGCGGTAATAAAATCGATTTCAGCCAGCTGAGCGCAGTGCCCATCAACTGCTATGTCGAGCTTTCAAATGCTATCGTGACCGGCGGCATCATCCGTCAGGCTAACTTCAAAAATGTCACGATCGAGGGCGGCACCTTTGATTACCTCAACTGCGCTGGCAATTGCACCATTTCCAATGCAGTGGCTCAGAGCTTCAGCTTTGACAAGTGGTATGGCGGCGACCTTGCCATTTCCAACACCGTTCTGTGCAAGCTGTCTGACGGCACCAGCATAGAGAATGCGCTTGCCGATGGCCAGCAGCTCAGCACGCTGACCGTGCGCAACGGCGGTGTGACTGCGATCAACGGCAGAGACCTGCCCCTTTCTGTCAATACCATCTATCTGGTGGGCAATGCCAGCGCAGAGCTTACCCTGAACACCGATGTGCGCAGCATCAACGATGCAGCGGTCAACAGTTACAATGAACAGACCTATGCCGAGGGCAGTGTACTGCATATCACCGGCAACAACGATGGCAAGGAGATTCTGGTAAATCAGGCTGGCGATGCCAGCAACCTCAAGCCCCTGCGCATTACCGAAGAAGGTAAGCCCGACACGGACGGTGTGACCCCGCATTTCGTGAACCAGGATGGTGTGACCGGCAAGGTCTACGAGGGTCTGGGCTGGCAGTACGCTGAGGTCTCCGGTGAGGACGAGGATGGTTATAGAACGATGACGGTGCTTATCCTCACCAGCCCCGATGGCAGCCCGGTGAATCTGACCTCGGATACCATCAACCCCTATCATAAGGCCATTGTTTCCGATCAGATCGCGCTGACGGATGTGACGGTTGCTGGTATTCAGGCTGGCGCGCCTGTTATCGCCCAGAACGCCATTATTGAGGACGGCACTTTCCAGAAGGCTGTTAACATGGATGGAAACAGCAGCATCACCGGCGGCACCTTCAAGGAGAGCGTCGAAGCTAATGGCGAGATCACCGGTGGCCGGTTCGAAGCGGAGGTCCGTTTGCGCAATAGCGGCACCATCACCGGCGGCACCTTCCAGAAGAGCGTCCAAGCTGATAGCAAGATCACCGATGGTCTGTTCAACGCGGATGTCACTTTGAGCTATAACGGCATCATTACCGGCGGTCAGTTCAACGCAGCTGTCCGGTTGGATAGTGATAACGCCCAGATCCTCGGCGGCGTATTCAACAATATCAAGCTGTCCAACTATGTATCGGGAACGGTCATCCAGAATGCCGTGATCACCGGCAGCCTGACGGCGGGTACTTACAGCAACGCCGTTGTTTCCGATACGGTGAGCTTTAGCCCCATCGAAAGTCAGCACCGTGCTTATGGTCAGCAGCTGAGCAAGCTGATCGTTGCAGACGGCACGGTGGAAAGCGTAAACAACGTGAACGTGACGCAGGAGACCAAGGAGCTTTACCTTGTCGGCAATGCCAAGATGGACATCACCTTCACCAAGCCGGTCGAGAACATCAACGGTGCTGCGGTCAGCGCTTATAACGGCGCACAGCTTTCCGGCAAGACCCTGACCCTGACCGCCTTGAATGACGGCGCGCCCATTGTGGTGAACAAGGCCGAAGGAAAGCTGCCCTTCTCTTCCCTGAGCGCGGGAGACTTTTACACCGAGGGTACAAACGTTACCTGCTATCAGGAGGGCGTGGGCAAGCTGAGCCTTGTCTATGTGCGCACCTACGATGATAAGGAGTTTACCAGCATCCCCGCTAACGAGCCCGGCATCTATAAAAAGCGCGTTGTAGCTGAAGAGGGCGAAAAGTACACGAGCGGTTGGGTCGATATCGACGAAGAAGTGATCAAGTATACCCCGGCTCTCACTGACTTCGAATGGGATGTCAAGACCGGCACGGTGACCTATAACGGCGAGCACTATTTCGGCGAGGAAGTCCCGCCGGCTGAACTTGTGTACATCGTCGGAACCCACTATTACTATTTTGTGCCTACCGAGGTGGGTACCTACAAGGTCCACCTTATGGTGAACCGTAACTACGACAGCAACTACTATGAGCATAGCGATTACACGTTGGAGGATTACACCGTCCTCTACACGCCCGTAGCCGCAAACTTTACCTACGATGCTGCGCAGAACACGGTGACCTACAATGGCGATAAGTACAACGGTGCTGACCCGCAGACCACCCTGCTGTACGGCACCAACCGCAGCAACGCCACCGCGACCATCCCCACCACCCCCGGCAGCTACAATGTGTACGTTCAGGTGACGGCGGACGAGAACTATAACGGGACCACGACCGGAAAGGTGGGCACTTACGTTGTGAAGGGGACCGATCCCGAGCCGACCCCCGATCCGGATCCGAATCCTACTCCCGACCCGAATCCGAATCCTACTCCCACTCCCGACCCGGATCCGAATCCGAATCCTACTCCCGACCCGGATCCGACTCCTACTCCCACTCCCGACCCGGATCCGAATCCTACTCCGACTCCCGACCCGGATCCGACTCCTACTCCGACCCCGACTCCCGATCCTGAGCCGACCCCGACTCCCACTCCCACTCCCGCACCCAGCGATGACGGCGGCGGCGCTATCGTGATGGTAGCCGCTGTGGGCGGCGCAGCCGTTGGCGTAGGCGCTTACATTGCAGGCACCACCGCCTACCTGAAGAGCGTTCTGCCCGAGGGTGTGGCGATCCCCGCTAACCGTCAGCAGCTGGCTGTTGCACTGTGGACTGCCGCAGGCAAGCCCGCTACCCAGAGCACGGCACTGTTCAACGATGTGGCAGCCGATGCCGCAGAGCTGCAGGCCATCCGCTGGGCAGTGGATACCGGCCTGATGTCTGCACAGGACGGCAGCTTCAAGCCCGGCAGCCGCGTAAGCCGCTTGGAGGTCATCCGCACTTGGAAGGCCTATCAGCAGCGCGGCTGAGCCCGCTGACCCGTAACCCCTTATAACCCCGCAGGGACTGCTGCACAGCGCTGTGCAGCAGTCCCTTTTTGCGTTGGCTGGCGTTTTGCGCCGCGATGCCGCCCGGTAAAAGGCATTTCGAGCCATTATTGGGGATTTCGTGCAAAAGCACTCCACTTTTTCTGCCGCCGGTGGTATAATGCAGGGACAGAGATGTACTCTGAAAGCACGTCATTCCCATATTTTCCTATAGAGACAGAAAACCGTCCGGTAACCGCAAGCCGGGCGGTTTTCTGCTTTTTGCGGGTGCGTCCGGCTGCTTTTGCGCCGCCGGGTCGTTTCAACGCATTTGCGGGTCGATTCGTGCCGAAAATCGTCCAAAGCGGGCAAATCGTGGTACACTAAACATGACACAGAACCTCCCTTCCTGATAGGGGCTAAAGGCATCATTACGCCCCGTCAAGCGTGTGACCGGAGCATCGGTCATCCGCGTCCGTGCCCGGCTGAAAAAGCCGCGCCCGGCAAAACATAACAATTGCCATCTCCCGATCGATCCTTTCCAATAAGCACAGCAGAGCCGCCCGGCAACTACCGGACGGCTCTGCTGCGTTATAGGGGAACGCCCTCAGTCAAAGCCTGACGGCCCGGGAATACCCCTTCCGTCTGCTCCCGCTGGTCACGCAGCGTCCTCGCCCTCTCAGGCAAAGCCTGACGGCTTTGACAGCTCTCCCCGCAAGCGTCCTCGCCCTCTCAGGCGCTAACGCGCCAGACTCCCCCTTTTGTCACCTGTGGTGACATCTTCCCCCGGAGCGGGGGAAGTCTTTCCTCAAAGGGAGAGCCTCTGGCGAAACCGGAAACTTTGCCGTTATGCCAAGGCCTCTCCCTTTGGGAGAGGTGGATTTGCGAAGCAAAGACGGAGAGGGCGAGGACGCTTGCCTGAGAACGAACCCCCTCAGGCTCACTGCGTTCGCCAGCTCCCCCAAGGGGGCGCCTTTGGGCACTGCCGGAAACTTTGCCGCCGCCACCAAAAGCCGTCCCCTTGGGGAAGGTGGCTTGACGCGAAGCGGCAAGACGGA
>OIZO01001779.1_pt1 | contig 10277 bp, 10 predicted proteins | sample 1588551 | NCBI WGS metagenome assembly OIZO01 (sample SAMN03283271) | human gut metagenome | biome: human-associated habitat; material: feces | host: Homo sapiens | place: Peru | collected 2012 | reverse complement strand
AGATAATGGCGGATGTCTGCGGCTTCACCGTCTTCCGTTACGGCTGTCTTTCCTATGAAACGTGCCGGATCGTTTGGATTTCACAGACTCTGCTATAAACAACTTTCAAAAAATGCCCAAAATATAAGGAATCTTCATTCTTTTTGATGTAAAATTTAAGTGACCAAACAAAAATCTACTAAACAAAAAGAAGGAGGATTCCTCATGGTCAATTTTACATCAAATACTTATCAAATGAAACGGGAAATTTTTACTTTTTCAAATAAAATTTCAAAACACCTGTCCAAGCCGGATAAAAAGTTTTCTGCCGATATGACTTACGGTATGCTTGCTTCCGGAAGCTGTATTTAAACCGATGTTGTGGATCAGCTTCTTGAAGATACTAAAAAGTCAATTCTGTTGAACGGCTAACCAGGCATTTAAACAATGGCACTTCCTCCACCGCACTTAAATCTTATCTTACTACCATCCGTAAATGGGCTCCGCAAGAGCCTGTCATACACATCGATGACAGCGATGTTGTAAAGCCTGATGGTTACAAATTTGAAGCTCTCGGACTTGTCAGAGTCGGCTCTAAAAGTACTGCTTCCAAAACAGTTTATGAAAAAGGATATCATGTAACAGAAGCCTGTGTTCTCACTAAAAATAATCATCCTGTCAGTATTTTTTCAGAAATTCATTCTTCAAAAGAAAAGAATTTTACCTCTATAAATGATGTTACTTTTTCTGCAATGGAACGTGGTGCAGCTCTCTTTGGCAAAGCAACCTTTGCCATGGACAGAGGCTACGATGACAACAAGATGTTTCTGAAACTTGATGAATTGGAACAGGACTATGTCATCCGCCTTACTGCCAAAAGGAAACTCTTTTTCCATGGAAAATGGGTTCCTGCCACACAGCTTCGCAATCAAAGAAAGGGCAAGATCAAAACTGTCCTGACATACAAGGGCAAAAAGCACGATGCCTATCTTTCCCATGTGAAAGTGAAGATTACCGCTTCAAAGAAAGATATTTATCTCGTACTGATTTACGGCATTACGGAACATCCCATGATGCTTGCAACCAATAAGAAAATCAAATCCAAAGAAGGCGTCAGACTGTGGTTTCGGACAAAACGTCCGGCATATCGTCAACTCTGCCTTAAGCTGACCGCTTAGATAGATAAAAGAATACATCTCCCAAAGCCCGATTCCGGTGGGGCTTATTAAAGCGCCTCTACACATAGAACTGTCAATCTAAAATATCAAAAAACTGACAGATTAGTGCTTTGGGAAGATGTAATCATGTTTTGATTACATTTTGCGGAAACTCAAGGTTTTCAGAAATTAACAGAGAGTTGTCTGGAAGGATTACATTGATAGATAGGTTGCATTTTGAGGAAAAAGAATGTATGATAGAGAAAATGTCAGACAAGAGGAAAAGATTATGGTAACACATTCAAATGTGACAGAACAGTTAGTGCAATACTTTAAGGATAATATTAATTCTGGAAATTGGAAAGTTGGAGAAAAAATTCCATCGGAGAACCAGATCACGAAAATCTTAGGGGTAAGCAGGGCAAGTGTCAGGACGGCAATACAGTATCTGGTCGGGGTAGGGGTTTTAGAAACCCAGCAGGGAAAAGGAACATTTTTGCTGGACAACCAGGTAGATGAAAATACAGGAAGTGAAAATAAAGTTACTTCTGAAGACTGCAGGGATATATTAAAGGTACTGGAATTCCGCCGGATCGTGGAGAGTGAAGCGGCTTATCTGGCGACACAGAATGCAACGCCAGAGCTGTGTGAAAAGCTGCAGGAGTATATAGATGCAATGGCTTCGAATAAAGACAAAAACGATGTATATGTGACGGCTGATATACAGTTCCATGAGACGATCTGTGTTGCGACGGAAAATCCGATCCTGGCAAAGAGCATGATAAAAGTTTTTGAGGAGACCAGAAGAAATCACAACCAGCTTCATTCGATGTTTGGTTTCAGGGACGGAATTTATTATCATACCCTGATTTTAAGTGCCATAAAGAACGGGGAGGCAGACAAGGCAAGGGAGCTGATGCGCGAACATATGCAAAATGCTATAGATAAATTGAAACGTGACGAGAAGTTATGCAATATAGATAAAAAATAAAAAAAAATTTGGTGATAAATTACAAAAAAAATAAAAATGAGGACAAATAATTGACATTTCTTTGCGGAGTGATATACTGTGAACATAAAGAATATGTCAGACAAGATTGGCAACTAAAGTCATTAGTTGCCAAAAATTAAAGCCTAACTTGTCAGACAACCAACAAGAAGGGAGCGGAATATGGGAGTAAAGATTGAGAAAGTACGTGTCATATGTACAGCGCCGGAAGGTATCAATTTAGTTGTGATACGGGTAGAGACCAATCAGCCGGGTCTGTATGGTCTTGGGTGTGGAACGTTTGCATATAGACATCTTGCCGTAAAGAATGTAGTGGAAGAGTATTTAGATCCATTGCTTCGGGGGAGGGATGCAGAGAACATAGAGGAAATCTGGCAGTTGATGCACCAAAATGCATATTGGAGGAATGGTCCGATCGAAAACAATGCTATTTCCGGAGTGGATATGGCATTGTGGGATATCAAAGGAAAAATGGCGCAAATGCCAGTTTATCAGCTGTTTGGTGGAAAATGCAGACAGGGGATACCGGTTTACCGGCATGCGGATGGAAAAGATATTGAGGAGCTTTGTGACAATATTTTAAGATTCCAGGAAATGGGGATCCAGACAATCCGCTGTCAGTGCGGAGGCTACGGTGGGGAATCTTATGGACATACACCAGAAAGTGCGCCGGAACATGCACTTCCGGGAATTTATCTTGATTCCAAGAAATACATCCGGGATACGGTAAACCTGTTTGAAAAGATCAGGAACAAGATTGGATATGAGATAAATCTTGTACATGATGTACATGAAAGAATAGCTCCGGTGGAGGCAATCCATCTGGCAAAACAGTTAGAGCCATTTGACCTGTTCTTTTTGGAAGATCCGGTATCGATCGAACAGACGGAATGGTTGAGGGAGTTAAGATGTCAGACAAGTATACCAATCGCGGAAGGGGAATTATTCAATAATCCTGCTGAGTGGAAAAAACTTATCTCGGAACATCTGATAGATTTTATCCGTGTGCATATCAGTCAGATCGGTGGGATCACACCTGCCAGAAAACTGCAGATCTTTGCAGAACAGTTTGGTGTGCGGACCGCATGGCATGGACCGGGGGATATGTCACCGATCGCCCATGCAGCCAATATTCACATTGACCTCGCAGCGCAGAATTTTGGTGTACAGGAATGGTCAGGTATTGAACCGCCAAACTTTGTCATACAGGATTTAAAAGGACCGCATGGTGCGTTGCTGGAAGTATTTCCGGGGCTGCCTGAATACAGGGATGGATATGTATATGCCAACGATAAACCGGGACTTGGGGTTGATATTGACGAGAAAGAAGCAGCAAAATATCCTTGCGAAAATACAGTGACCTTGTGGACACAGACGCGAAGGAAAGATGGAGCATTACAGACACCATAAAGGAAAGAGAGAAGCAAAATATGAAAAAAAGGGGTTTTTTATATGCGGTCTGCCTGACGGCAGTAGCATTTCTTATAAGTGTTGGGTGTATTTTCCATGATACAAAAATACCGGTAGGTGAGGATGGCACGATTACCTTGCGAATGGCGCAGACTTCCTCGGAAACAGGTGCTATCGGGCAGTCGATGAACAAATTTGCAGACATGATTTATGAAAATACAAATGGAAAATACAAGATCGAAGTGTACCACAATGGACAGCTTGGGGCAGAAATAGACACAATCGAAGGCTGTCAGATGGGAACGATCGATATTGCAGTTGTAAACCAGTCCACACTGGGAAATTTTATTGATGATTTTTCCGCACTTGATATTCCATATCTGATCACTTCAACAGAACAGGCGGATAAAGTCTTTCTGGGAGATATCGGAAATTACTTTCTGGATGAATTATCAGGTGTCCAGCTGTATGGATTGGGAATATGGGAGTCAGGTTTTCGAAATCTGACCAACAGCAAGAGAGATATCAATTCTGTATCGGATGTGAATGGTTTAAAAATCAGGACGATGGAAAACCAGATTCATATTGCATTTTGGAAACAGATCGGGGCAGATGCAACACCTATGGCATGGGGAGAAGCGTATACGGCGCTTCAGCAGGGAGCACTGGATGGACAGGAAAATCCGTCAACGGTTATCCTGACGAACAACGTAGCACAGGTAAACAGCCACCTTGCGATCACAGAACATGCTTATTCTACGGTTTTTCTGATCATGAGTCCTACAACATGGGCGTCATTGGGAGAAGAATACCAGCAGATTTTTGAAGAAACAGCAATGGAATGCGCACTGTCAGAACGTGAACTGAGCCGTCAGATGGATGCGGAGGCGATTACGGAACTGGAAGATCAGGGAATGGTAGTTACCTATCCAGATAAAAATGAGTTTATAGAGTCGGCACAAGAACTTTATGAACAGTGGCATGAAAAATATGGAGAGATCATGGATCAGATCGAGGAGTTAAAATCGGGGGAGGAACAGGATGCAAAAGATAAGAAAGGGGTTTGAAAAGTTTCAGCAGTTTAATACATTATTGGTCAGTGTTGTGCTGTTGTTAATGGTTGGCGTTGTTTTTTTACAGACTTTCTGCAGGTTTGTCATTTTCCAGAGTCTTTCGTGGTCGGAGGAATTATCCAGGTATCTGTTTGTCGTGATCATCGTATTGGGAATGAATCTTGCTATTTCGAAGCATTTATTTGTCAGAATTGAAATTATTGACAACTATTTAAAAGGAAAAGCAAAGATGGTCATGAATGTGGTCAGACAGCTAATCATGATGTTTACCAATATGATTTTTGTGTATAGTGCATACAAGCTGATTATTGTAGGCGGTTATCAGACAAGTCCGGCGATGGGAATGCCAATGAGTATATTATATGCATTGATTTTTGTCGGGTATATTTTAAATGTAGTGGCTGGATTTTTTGATTTATATGACAGTTATATGACAGATGACCAGGGAAGAAGGGAGGAGTAACTATGAGTGAGTCAGCAATTTTACTGATCGTTGTATTGATCATTGCAATGGCGTGTGGACTCGAAATTACATGGGCTTTGGGGTTAGCGTGTGTTGTAGCGGTATTGTCTGATCCTAAATTGACATTTGTTGTTTTATCGCAGAGGATTTTTGCAAATTCGAACAGTTTTTCAATGCTTGCAATCCCGGCATTTATCCTTGCAGGCGATATCATGTCAAAAGGTGGTTTGTCCAAGCGGCTGGTATCTTTTGCGGATTCGTTAGTCGGCTGGGTTTCAGGTGGAATCTCTCTGGTATCGATCGTGGCATGTACTTTTTTTGCAGCAATTTCTGGTTCGTCAGTGGCTACGACAGCAGCGATTGGCGGACTGATGTACCCGGAAATGGTTGAGAGGGGGTATCCGGAAGACTATTCGGCAGCAGTGCAGGCGATTGGTGGAACTCTTGGAATTGTGATCCCGCCAAGTATTGTACTGGTTATTTATGGAAATATAACAGGGACACCGGTTGGAGATCTGTTGATGGCAGGGGTGCTTCCGGGAATCATCTGCTGTGTGTGTCTTTGTATTTATGCTTATTATAAAGCGAAAAAATGTAATTTCCCAAAAGCAGACAAATTTTCCTTTAAGAGATTTCTGGTATCTTTTAAAGATGCGATCTGGGCATTGGTCATGCCGGTCATTATTCTTGGAGGAATTTATGCAGGAATTTTTACACCGACAGAATCAGCGGTTGTTGCAGTTGTTTATGGAGTGATCGTATGTCTGTTTATTTATAAGGAAGTAACATTAAAAAGTATCTGGAAGATTGTAAATGATACAGCGGTCAGCACTGCAAATTTAATGATCCTGGTCGTTACTGCACAGATGTTTGGATGGCTGATCTCTTATTATCAGATTCCGCAGTATGTGACACAGTTTATGCTTACCTATGTGTCCGGTAAATATATGTTTTGGGCGATTATCATTGTCCTGCTCTGCATCTGCGGAATGTTTTTGGAGGTTGGTGCAACCAATCTGATCTTAGCGCCGATTCTTGCGCCGATTGCAGCAGCATTTGGGATTGATCCGGTTCAGTTTGGTCTGGTGTTTGTATTTTTACTGGCAATGGGGCAGGCAACACCGCCATTTGGAACATGTTTATTTGTTTCCTGCGGACAAAGCAAACGGTCTGTAGGTGGCGTATCAAAACAGATACTGCCATTTATATTTGTGGAGATTGCCTGTGGCATCATATTTGCTTTAGTTCCGGCGATCTCAACCTTTTTGCCAAATATGATTTCATAAAAATAGAAAAATAAATTTTAACAGGAGGTTATCATGAAAGAAGTAGTAGTAGTGGAACCGCACAAATTTGAAGTGCGTGAAGTACCGGTTCCGGAATTAAAAAACGAGAATGAGGTATTGATTCAGATGAAAGCAGCCGGAGTGTGTGGAAGTGACCATCACATTTATCATGGTTTAAATCCATGTTCCACCTATCCAAGGATTCCAGGACATGAAAATGCGGGTATCGTTGCAAAAGTGGGAGCAAATGTAAAAAATGTAAAGGTGGGGGATCATGTGATCGTTGATCTGATCCATACCTGCGGAACCTGCTATCAATGCAGGATTGGAAGAAAAAATGTCTGTGAACATGTGTCTGTAAGGGGATCCGGTGCAGACGGCGGCTGGAGAGAGTATTTTACAGCACCTGCGGATGAAGTTTATAAAATTGCCGATTCGGTGGAATGGAAAGATGCCGCTTTAGTGGAACCGTATGCGATCGGTGCACATTGCACAAAACGCGCCAGAATTGTACCGGATGATATCGTTTTTATTTTAGGAACAGGAACGATTGGATCAATTATTCTGCAGACCTGCAAAGCAAAAGGGGTCAAAACAGTCATCTGCTGTGATGTGGATGATGCTTCATTAGAGCGTGCAAAAGGATATGGGGCAGATTATACGATCAATTCCAAAGACGAAGATATTGTTGCTGCCGTTCAGAAAATAACAGAGGGACATGGGGTAACTGTGGCATTTGATTCTGCATGTTTTCCGGGATCATTGACACTTTGTATGCAGCCTGGAATTTTATGTAACGCAGGACGTATGGTTCCGATGGGATTTTCGACTGCAAAAGAAGAGATCACACAGGCAATGATCAACCAGCGCGAGTTAGACGTCATTGGTTCGAGAATGTCCTGTTATCAGTTTGAGCCTACCATCGAACGCATGGAAAAAGGAGAATTCCAGACAGAAGGCATTGCAACCATGTTTGTCAAATTCAGTGAAATTGAAAAGGTATTTGAACATATGGATCATCCGACACCGGAATCGAAGAAAATGGTAATCATTTTTGACTAAGAAATCGGAATAAAACACGAAAAGGAGATAAATAGAATGTTTGATTATAAAGAAATGTTTAAGGTAGCAGGAAAAAATGCGATTGTGACAGGTGGAGCACAGGGACTGTCAAGAGGTATGGCAGAGGGACTTTTGGAAAATGGATGTAAAGTTGTGCTGGTCGATATTCAGGAAGAAAAATTAAAACAGGTGTGTGACGAATACCAGGCGATGGGATATGAGGCATATGGTGTTTGCGGAAATCTGGCTGACCGCAATGATCTGGATCGTATTTTTGACGAGGCAATGGAGATCTTAGACCACAGACTTGATATTTTAATTCCGGCAGCAGGTGTCCAGAGAAGACATCTTCCGGAAGAATTTCCGATCGAAGAATGGGATTTTGTTTTAAATATTAATCTGAATGCTGTTTTCTTAATGATACAGAAATCATTGCAGGTGATGTTAAAACAGCCTACCGGTGGAAAGATCATTACGATCGGATCTATGGTAACATGGTTTGGAGGAACAACGGTTCCGGCATATACAGCAAGTAAAGGTGCAGTATCCCAATTGACAAAGAGTCTTGCGGTAGACTGTGCCGGACGCAATATTAATATCAACTGCATCTGTCCTGGATACATGGATACAGAGATGTGCGCAAACATGACACAGGCAAGAAAAGATGAATGTACCGTCCGTATCCCGGCAGGGCGCTGGGGAACACCGGATGATTTAAAGGGACCGGTACTTTTTCTGGCATCTTCTGCATCGGATTATCTGAATGGTGCAACAATTCCAGTAGATGGCGGATATCTTGTAAAATAAAAAGCATTTTGCTATACTCCTGTTTTTGACAGTTTCAAAAAATAAAATCGCTGCAATGCCAGAAAATATAGGCGTTGTAGCGATTTTGACTGTTGTTTTAAACTATAGTATTTTATTCCCTTCTTTTACTTTTTTTCTGGATGGTTTTCATCTGGCTTTTGGTGATAAATTTGAAATCTGTATCAAAACCACAGATCTTATGTAAGGAATCTGTCAGTCTATCGCGTGTATAAAGTGGGATAAATCCCTGATCCTGTATATTTGCGAAATTCATGGACTTCAACTTATCCAGGATCATCTCGCAGGTAAAATCCTGTCCCAGATCTTTTTCAAGATACCGGTATATCACCAGGGAAAGAAAACAGATGAGAAAATGTGCTCTTATGCGTGCGTCAGCATGGACAAATACAGGTCTTGCTTCAAAATCCGTTTTCATGATGCGGAAACATTCTTCAATTTCCCAACGCCCTTCACTGACTTTTAGGATGTCTTTTACATCATCATCCAACAGATCAGTAGTAACTGCATACATTCCATCATAAAGTGCTTCATCTTCGATTTTGTCTGTGTCCAGATAATGGCGGATGTCTGCGGCTTCACCGTCTTCCGTTACGGCTGTCTTTCCTACGAAACGTGCCGGATCGTTTGGATTTCTCCGTTCTTTTTTTATGTTTCCTGACTGCAGCATTTTTTTGGCACGTTCAACCTGAAGATCACGTATTGTTTTTTGATATCTTGCAAATTTAGGTGAATAGGTTACAATCAGACGCTGGTGCAGCGTGTGGGGTGTATAAGGCTCATCCTTATAATACAATCCGTTATCGTCTTCCGGGATTTCTGAAAGTTCAACAGGCATATCATCTGATACGCGTTTGAAGCCGGTCTTGTCCAGAGCCCATTTTTTATCATCTTTATTCAGCTTTTTAATGGACTGGGTGACAATAAAAGCACGTTCACCGGCATGGTTTATCTTTTTGATGGCTTCGGAACCAAGTCCGGCATCACTGCAGTAAATAAATTTTGTGCAGCCAAAGTCCTGGAGGACTTTTCCTTCCAGCGGTTTCAGGGAAGTCTGTTCATTTGCGTTGCCGGGGAAAAGTGAAAAAGCAAGAGGTATCCCATCACCGTCCATAAACATCCCCATCTGGATGATCGGGTTAGGACGGTGTTCTTTGCCTTTGCCGTATTTTCTGTCCCCATCTTCCTGCTCAATCTCAAAGAAATAGTTTGTACAGTCATAATACAGGATAGCATCGTTTCGCTTTCCGAGAAGATGACTGTTTTTATAAACTTCCGACTGGATAAAATCACATTCATTTCCAAGAACGTCGAGTGCCCGGTAGATGTCATGCAGCTGGTAGGATGGTTTTTCCAGAAATTCAGAAGCTGTTTTATAGGAAGACCGTTTACTGGCAGGTTCTAAGATCCTGGCATAGATGAGATCAGATAGGATCGCGTTGATATCATACTTAAATTTATATTTATCGCGGAGTTTCCGGCAGATCTTATCAAGCTTGAGGCGGTAATAAAAAGTCTGTGGGAAAAGATAACCGCCACGGTAGAGAACCTGCTGGCCATAATCTAACTTATGATCAGAATGGAAGGTTATCTGGACAGCTTTTGTCTGCTGATCTTTTTTATATTTTTCGGTTTCAAGCTTAACTTCATTTTTTGCCCATGCAAGAACGTCGTCCCTGGTTGGCCCATGTTCGACAATGAGCTGGTTCAAAGTGCCGAGTTTACGGACAATGACAGAGGATGTTTTGCCATTGGCTTTGGTATAAGATTTTGCAATATAAAAGGATTCTGCATTTTTGGATTTTGTTATATGTAGATTCATAAGCACCCCTCCAATGCTTATTATAACACACAATAACATGAAATAACAGCCTATAAAACATAAAAATTGACATAAAAAAATGCAGGTTTTATAAGACCTGCAAGTACTTTTCTTGATATTCAACTGTCAAACTCCCGCGCATGGGACAGGAAATGAAAAGTCCTTATTTAAAAATATTTTTGAAAAGATTG
>OIZO01001775.1_pt1 | contig 10288 bp, 8 predicted proteins | sample 1588551 | NCBI WGS metagenome assembly OIZO01 (sample SAMN03283271) | human gut metagenome | biome: human-associated habitat; material: feces | host: Homo sapiens | place: Peru | collected 2012 | reverse complement strand
CGTGGTCTCCCGCTGGGGCACCTCCTCCACCTTGCCGAAGAGCTCGGAGGTAGAGGCCTGATAAATGCGGCAGGTCTTTGCAAGGCCGCAGATGCGGACCGCTTCCAGAATACGCAGGACACCCAGAGCATCCACATCGCCGGAATACTCGGGTACATCAAAGCTGACCTGCACATGGGACTGGGCGGCCAGATTGTAGATTTCATCAGGCTGCACCTGGCCGATGATACGGATCAGGCTGGTGGAATCGGTGAGATCGCCATCATGGAGACGAAGCTTTCCCATCAGGTGATCGATGCGGGCCGTATTGGAAATAGATGCCCGGCGGGTAATGCCATGGATCTCGTAGCCTTTTTCCAAAAGGAATTCGGCAAGATAAGAGCCATCCTGGCCGGTAATGCCGGTGATCAATGCTTTTTTCATTCTAAAAAACCTCTTTCGGTCATTTTTTCTTATTATAACACATCCCTTTCCATTTGTCGCCCCCTAAAATAAAGAAAAGAGACCGATGAATTTTTCTCTGCTTCGATGGTTTCCTTATCTATCCACTTTTTGCAATGATATTAATACTATCATTCTCCAACAGGTATTTCCCATTCTTTTTCTGTTTTTTCTCCGGATATCTCTTGATTTCATCCAAATTTTATGATAAGATTTTAGGAAAGGATATGCAATCGCATTTCCCGCACGCCGCAAAATGCTATCAATTCTATCATTTGAGAGGATATTTTCTATGAAGAAGCTTTCCTTCGACCGTTTGGCCGAAACCGTAAAATCCAGTCGAAAGGAAAAGGGCCTGACGCAGATCGAGCTTGCAAACCTGACGGGTATCAACCGCTCCATGATCGGCCAGCTGGAGAACAGGACCTTTAAACCATCCATCGCGCAGCTGGAAGCCCTGGCAGAGGCGCTGGACTTCGACATCACAGCGCTGTTCGTTGACGAAGCAAAGGCCAAACCCAAAAACGCTCCAAAAAAGCAATACAATATCGCCGTAGCCGGTACAGGGTATGTGGGCCTCTCCATTGCCACGCTGCTGAGCCAGCACAACCACGTGACTGCCGTGGATATTATCCCGGAAAAGGTGGAGCTGATCAACCAGCGCAAATCCCCCATTCAGGACGAATATATTGAAAAATATCTGGCCGAAAAAGAGCTGGACCTGACTGCCACGCTGGACGGCGAAAATGCCTACCGAAATGCGGACTTTGTCGTCATCGCCGCCCCCACCAATTATGACAGCAAGAAAAACTATTTCGATACCTCCGCCGTAGAAGCCGTGATTGAACTGGTGCTGAAGGCAAACCCACAGGCCACCATGGTCATCAAATCCACCATTCCCGTGGGGTATACCGCTTCCGTTCGAAAAAAATACGGCACGGACAGCATTCTTTTCAGCCCGGAATTTCTGCGGGAATCCAAGGCGCTGTACGACAATCTGTATCCCTCCCGGATCATTGTCTCCTGCGACGAAGGGACCCGGGAAAAGGCGGAGATCTTCGCCGCCCTTCTGCAGCAGGGAGCCATTAAAGAGGATATCCCCACACTGTTCATGGGCTTCACCGAGGCCGAGGCCGTGAAACTCTTCGCCAATACCTATCTGGCCCTGCGGGTCAGCTATTTCAATGAGCTGGACACCTACGCCGAGACCAAGGGGCTGTCTACCCGCGACATCATCAACGGTGTCTGCCTGGATCCACGGATCGGCACCCACTACAATAACCCCTCCTTCGGCTACGGCGGCTACTGCCTGCCCAAGGACACCAAGCAGCTGCTTGCGAACTTTGAGGATGTGCCGCAAAATATGATGACCGCCATTGTGGAATCCAACCGCACCCGAAAGGACTTCATTGCCGACCAGGTGCTGCAAATGGCAGGCGGCTACTCCTACGAAGACGGGCAGTATGATCCGTCTCATGAAAAAGAGGTCGTCATCGGGATTTACCGTCTCACAATGAAATCCAACTCCGATAACTTCCGTCAGTCCGCCATTCAAGGTGTCATGAAGCGCATCAAAGCCAAAGGCGCTACCGTTATCATCTACGAGCCCACACTGGCCGATGGCCAAACCTTCTTCGGCAGCAGGGTCGTCAATAACCTGGCACAATTCAAAGCTCTCTCCCACTGCATCATTGCCAACCGATATGATCCCTGCCTGGACGATGTTCAGGACAAGGTCTTCACCCGGGACATTTTCAAACGGGACTGAGGCCCCACCGGGAGCAGGACAGCTCCCGGCATTCGATGCCATTGCAGCTTGACATCTATTCTCTTTTCGCTTATCATAAAAATGGTATTCTTCCATTTTAAAGGCAAAAAGGGGGCGGCTGTGTTGGGTTTTTTCGCCGTCATTCGAAAAATCTATACGCACCTTTTATCCGCAGCAGGCACACTCCTCACCAGATTTCGCGGTACCTCTGCCCCAAAGCAGCCCCGGGCCATCAGCAGCTCCGTCAAACGCACACCGGCCCTCTGCGAAGCAGAGGCCCCGGGTTTTCCCGCAATCCCCCTTGAGAAGGCCGTGCTTCCTTCCGATGTGGAAGCGCAGTTGGCAGCGGTGAACTGGGACCGGCGGGATGTTCTGGTGGGGACTCTGCGGAACGCTGCGCAGCTCAAAGCCTGCCTGGATGGCCGGTTCTATTACATTCCTGCCGCCCTGGTCACCGAGGAAGACAAGCCCATTCACTATGTGGCCCTGTTCCAGACGCCCCGCGTTTTCCCGGGTCATGCCGGAATTTTCTGGTACGGTGCAGTTCAGCGCAGTGCCCTGGTCGAGCGTGGAAGCATTCTGGAGGTTCCACAAACCCACGGCAGTCCGGACGCGCCGTATTACCGTTATCAGATTTGTCAATGGCTGCCCCTTTCCACGCCCATCCGTCCCCGGGAGGCCGGATTTGTCCGGGCCTTCACCAATCTGTTTCTGCTGGAAAACGCAGAATTCATCCCGGAGCTTCTGCTGAGCTCGGAAGAGGAATACCGTCTTTTCCTGGAGCTGAAGCGGCGGGTCCCCGCAGCGCCGCCGGAGGGTACAGCTTCCGGTTTTGCATGGGAAGATATCCGGGTGATCCTCGCAGACGGGAATATCCGGATGTTCCGGGCAGAGCAGGCCCTGGGCAGCTGCTCCATCCAGTCATTTATCCGGTATCCCTTTGCAGCCTTTCGGCAGTTGTATACCGGTCAGGCGCCTTCCCAGAGAGCTGGTCCCCCGCTGCCCCCTGTGCGGCAGACCCATGACCATGAACCTGCGCTGTGACGACACCTTTGTACAGGACGAGGGCTGGTATCGCGCATCGGAGCGCTATGCGGACTTTCTGCGCAGGCACAAGGGCACCAAAATACTGTTCCTGGACCTGGGCACCGGAATGAACACCCCGGGCATCATCAAATATCCCTTCTGGCGTATGACCGCTACCTGGGAAAACGCTTTCTACGCCTGCATCAATCTGGGGGAAGCCTATGCACCCAGAGAAATTGGAGCAAAAGCCATCTGCATCGATGGAGATATCGGAAGTGTCCTGAAGCAACTCTGATGTCAGTGCCCCAAGCAGCATGCGAAAAGCCCCCTGATCTTCGAATCGGCTAGCCGACAGATCAGGGGGCTTGTCTTTTGGGTATCCGTCTTTGGCCAAAGGCCGCCGGTTTGGCGGCCTTTTTGCATTGGTTCGACTACAAATTGACCGCGTTCTGGGGAGTTCCCTCCAGATAGGACCGGATATTCTCCACTACCGTATTCAGCAGCCGCTGGCGGCTCTCCACCGGGGCCCAGGCCATGTGGGGCGTGATGATGCAGTTTGGGCAGTGCAGCAGCGGATTCTCTTCTGCAATGGGTTCCGTACTGACCACATCCAGCGCCGCGCCCCGGAGTTTCCCGGCCCCCAGTGCCTGGGCAAGGGCCTGTTCCTCCACCAGCGGCCCCCGGGCTGTATTGAGCAGAATCGCCCTGTTCTTCATTTTAGAAATGGCTGCGGCATCAATGATATGCTCCGTCTCCGGAAACAGCGGGCAGTGGAGCGAGACCACATCCGACTGTGCAAGCAGGGTATCCAGGTCCACATAGGCTGCGATGCCGCGGCCCTCCTCGCTCTGGCTGCGATTGTAGGCCAGAACATGCATACCGAAGGCCCGGGCCAGTCTGCCCACAGCCTTGCCAATGGCCCCAAAGCCAATGATGCCCATGGTCTTTCCCGCCAGCTCCGTCTGGGGCGTCCGCCAATAAGTGAAGCAGTCTGCCTTGGCCCAGCCGCCGCTGTGTACGTCCCGGTCGTGAAGGCCCACACGGTGGCACAGCTCCAGCAGCAGGGCCATGGTAAACTGTGCCACCGCCGCCGTGCCGTAGCTGGGCACATTGGTCACCGGGATCCCCCTGCGGGCACAGGCAGCACAGTCCACCACATTGTAGCCCGTCGCCATGACGCAGACCAGCCGAATCCCCGGGCAGGCTGCCAGAAGCGATTCGGTAATGGGCACCTTATTGGTCAGAACGATCTCGCCGTCCCCGATCCTGGCAATGGCTTCCGCCTCGGAATCCGTGCGGTCGTAAATAGCCAAATCGCCAAATTGCTTCAGAACATCATAGCTCAGATCCCCCGGGTTCAGGGCATAGCCGTCCAGAATTACAATTTTCATGACATACTCCTTTCTTCAAAACAAGTCCAGCATACTGTCCAGATAAACTGCCTCCCGGACATGGATATGGTACTCCGGCTTCACCAGATAGTGCAGCAAAAATTCCAGCACCATAGCGCTGCCCAGTCCCCGACCCTCCAGCTTGAAGTTGGAAAAACCCATGGGCAAATAAATGTTCCGAATATCCTCCGGCCCAAGGAATCCCGGGTTTTCCATAGCTTTGGAAAATCGGTAGCCTGCTCCGCCATCCGGCGCGGCGCAGATATGGTCTGCGCAGGGCTCCCCAAGATTTTTGCGGCTGACGTTTTCATAGCATTGCTTCCGGTCCCGGCAGCCAAACCAGCAGCATTCATTGCACAGGAATTCCACTTTGCTTCTCTGCGCAGCGCTCAATGTCCGCCAAAAATCAAAATCCCGATTCAGTCGAAAATCCGGCACAACATAGCGAAAATCCGTCCGGTCCAGCTCTGCTGCAAGAGCCTGCCGGTCTGTCAGGACCTTTGTCGTCGAGGACACAAAATAAAACGCAGGATATTCCCGCTTCAAATAGTCCAGCAGCAGCTCAGAATGGACAATGACCCCGTTTCCGGGTCTGGCGCTGAACAGACGGCACAGGAAATTGCACCTTCTGTCCGACAGGTGCTCCTGCCGCAGCAGGGAATTGCTGAAGGTCAGCCGGGCAGAAATCCCGTATTCCTCCACCAGCGCCAACACCTCCCGGGGGTCATTGTCTCCGAAACCGACCCTTCCCCCACCCCAGATGCAGTCCGCCGGGGCACCATAAATGGAGCCGATCTCACACCGGTCAAAGAAATATTCCCTGTGCTCCCGAAACAGGGGCAGGAAACGGCGGTACAGCTCATAAAACTCGAACAGCCCTGGAAGGTGAAAAAAGGCTGTAGGTTGGCACAGACGATTCATCTGGTAACTCCTTAAAAAATGCAGGCCCGGGAAATCCATCGGTCCCCGGGCACTGCCTTATTCTCACTGATTGACGGTATCCACGAATTTCAGGAAGCCTTTTCTTCCGTCTTCCGTCCGCTTGTACACACCTGCATCCTCCAGCACCTGGGCAAAGACCTTTCCGGTCTCCCGGAGCAGAATGTCCAGCGCATTGTCCGCCGTAAAGGTGTACTGCTTTTTGAGCCCGTCCACCCAGTCCGCGTGCTTGGCCTGGACCGGGTCGGCCCGCAGATCCGCCCCGGCGACGATCTTCTCGGCCAAGTCGCTGAGCTCCCCTTTCAGGCGGCTGGGCAGCACGGCCAGACCCATGACCTCAATGAGGCCGATGTTTTCCTTCTTGATATGGTGCTTGTCCGCATGGGGATGGAACACGCCCAGCGGGTGCTCTTCCGTGGTGACATTGCAGCGCAGCACCAGATCCAGCTCAAACAGCTCCCCTCTGCGGCGGGCAATGGGCGTAATGGTATTATGAGGCTCCCCATCGGAGAAGGCGAGAATCCCCCGCCCCGCGTCGGAATAGCCCCGCCAAACATTCAGGATCTTCTCGGCCAGTTCAGACAGGCGACGGGGATCGCTGCCATCCAGGCGAATGACGCTCATAGGCCACTTCACAATTCCTGCCTGAATGTCCTCGAAGCCCCGGAAAGCAACCGGAGTCTCCACAGGAGCCGTCTCCATGGCGAAGGTATAGTGGCCGCCCTGGAAATGCTCATGGCTCAGAATGGAGCCGCCCACAATGGGCAGGTCCGCATTGGAGCCCACAAAATAGTGGGGGAACAGTGTTACAAAATCCAGCAGCTTATCAAAGGCGGACCGATCAATTTTCATAGGCACGTGCCGGCCGTTGAAGACGATGCAGTGCTCATTGTAATAGACATAGGGTGAATATTGCAGGTACCAGTCCGCCCCGGCGATGGTAATGGGGATGATGCGGTGGTTTGCCCGGGCGGGATGGTTCATTCGGCCGGCATAGCCCTCGTTTTCCCGGCACAGCTGGCACTTGGGGTAGCCGGACTGGGGGGCATTCTTGGCGGCAGCAATGGCCTTGGGGTCCTTTTCAGGCTTGGACAGGTTGATGGTGATGTCCATCTCACCGTATTCACTGGCATATTTCCAGCGCATGTCCTTGGCAATGCGGTAACGGCGAATGTAATCCGTATCGCAGCTCAGGCAGTAATACCAGTCCGTAGCCTCCTGGGGGGACACGGCATATTTCTCCCGGAAAGTGCGGATGATCTCTCGCGGCATGGGGGTCACAGCCCCCATAATACGGGTATCGAAAATGTCCCGAGCCGTAACATTGTTCTCGCACAGGCCCTTTTCACAGGCATAGTCCAGAATGCCCTTCAGAATCTCCTCCAGGTCCTCGCTCTGGGGCTCGTCGGAGGGCGCATAGTCCTCCTTGTGCAGGATGTCCAGGATGCGGTTTACCAGCACCTGATGGTCCACAGGCTCGGCAAGCCCCCGGTTCATGGCATAGGAAACCAGGGAATCAATGTAGGTTTCGATCTGCATGGCTTATGCCTCCACTTCCATCTCCACACCGCCCTGGGGGCGGATGGACAGTACGTGGCAGGCTCCCTGGCCCAGAACGGCATCGATGCCGGCCCGGAAACTTTCCAGGATCTCAAAGGGCACAAAGGCCTGGACGGTTCCGGCAAAGCCGCCGCCATGGACCCGGTAAGCGCCCTTGCCCTGCAAATAGTGCTCGCACAGAGCAAGACTCAGGGCAACATCCTGATGCTCGGTGTAACCGGCGGGGATGACATTCTGCAAATACATATAGGAGGAGTAGCCGCTCTGCTTGACCAGCTCCAGAAAGCGCCGGAAATTGCCCTCCCGCAGCGCTGCCACCTGCTGAGGCACCCGAGCGTTCTCCTGATAGAAATGAATGGCCCGCAGCACCGCCCGGTCCGGGCAGACCTTCCGCAGTGCAGGGATGGCGGCAAAGAATTCCTGCTCGTCGATCTGGGTCAGAACCTCCTTGCCAAAGTAGGCACAGACCTGCTTCAGCTCCCCGGGAATGGCGGCATACTCATCCGTCAGGTCCGCGTGGCTGGCCTGGCTGTCGATGATGCACAGGGCATGGCCGCAGGCGGAGAAATCAAAATCCACCGGCTCGATGACAGGATGCTCCTTGTCGAAGAAATCAATGGTCACCAGATTGCCCACGGCAGAGGCCGTCTGATCCATAAGGCCGCAGGGCTTGCCGAAGAAGACATTCTCGGCATACTGGCCGATCTGGGCAATTTCCGGCTGGCTGACCTTCCCCTCAAAAAACAGGCCGTTGACAATGGTTCCGATAAGCACCTCAAAAGCGGCGGAGGAGCTCAGGCCGGACCCGGGCAGCACCGTGCTCTCGCAGTAGGCATCAAAGCCCGCCACCCGGCAGCCCAGCTCTGCAAAGCGGGCGCAGACACCCCGCACCAAGGCGGGGGTAGAATTGATTTCCTCCTTCTGGGGCACCAGACTGTCCAGCGACACGGTGCACAGAGGATAGCCCTTGGAGAGAATGCGCACGGTCTGAGTCCCATTGACCCGGACCGCAGCCTGGGTATCCAGATTTACGGCAGCCGCCAGGACCCGGCCCCGCTGATGATCCGTATGGTTGCCGCCGATCTCCGTGCGGCCGGGCGCGGAGAAATAGCGTTCCGGCTTTCCGCCGAAAGCCGAAGCAAACCCCCTGTCCAGAATTTCCTGCTGTGCCTTTGCAAGATGCAGCGTCTGTAAAGACATACGAAAAACCTCCCGATCAAAATATCCGGCAAAGCCGGGATGAATCCTTGCCACCATTATACATGATTCTTCCGAAAAAGGAAAGACACAAAGCTTTCTTTTGTATATCTTTTTATTTTCCCCTGCTTCCGTCCCTCAGCTTCTTTTGCCGCCCCGGCACAGTGCATGGACTGCCAGACTGAGCAGCAGCATTGCCGCCGCCACGCTGACCCAGCCAAAGCCCAGCTTGTACATGGGCAGCCCATGCAGCAGCGTATTCACACCGCCAAGGGGCACTCCCGCTTCGCCCAAGGCGAACAGCACGCTGACCGCCGCTGTGCCCGCTACGGTCATGGGATAGGCAAAGCGGTTGTTCTTCCACAGGTCGTGGCTCAACCCCAGCAGAATCAGAACGATTGCCACGGGGTAAATTGCGTTCAGCACCGGGATGGAGATACTGAGGATCATGCTCAGGCCCAGATTGCACACCAGGAAGGAGAAAAATGTAATGATATAAACCCAGGCGCGGTAGGAAACCTTCTGGAAAAGCATGAAAAAATACTGAGAAATAGAGTTGATCAGGCCCACGCAGGTGGTCAGGCATGCCAGGGTGAAGATAGCGGCCAGCAACACGGCGCCGGTGGGGCCGAACACCTGGTAGACGATGCAGCGCAGCGTCCAGGCACCGTTTTCCTGAATTTCATAGACCCCGGAGCTGCACATTCCCATATAGGACAGCATGGCATACACCAGAGCCAGAATGGTCCCGGCCAGCAGGCCCGCCAGAACTGTATAGCGCATTTTGTCCCGCTTTTGCTCCAGGCCAAAGGTCCCCAGGGTCGTGGAGATCACCAGGCCAAAATTCAGCGCGGCGATGGTGTCCATGGTGTTATAGCCCTCGGTAAAGCCCTTGAGCAGCGGTGCGTGGGCATAGTCTTCCTGGGGCAGCGCAACCTGCTTTTCCCCCCGGAACAGGAAGCAGACAAACAGCAGTGTCAGCAGCACCAGCAGCACCGGCGTAAGGCCCCGACCGATGCGGTCTACCAGCTTGCCGGGGTTCAGGCACAGCCAGAGCGCCGCCAGGAAAAACACCAGGGAATACGCCGCCATCCACAGCGCCGCATTGCTGTTCTCCGGCAGATAGGGGGCCACAGCCATCTCAAAGGGCACGGAGGCCGCTCTGGGAATGCCCAATCCCGGACCGATGGACAGATAGATGAGCACCGCGAAAACCAGCGCGAACCGCTTGCCCACCTGACGGCCCAGCTTTTCCAGCCCATCGAATCGGGCCACGACCACCACGCCCAGCACCGGCAATATCACCGCCGTCACCAGAAAGCCAACCATGGCCGGGAGGGTATTGGCTCCCGCATTCTGCCCCAAAAAGGGCGGAAAAATCAGATTTCCCGCCCCAAAGAACAGCGCAAAAAGCATGACGCTTACCACCAAAAGATTCTTTTTTCCCAGTTTCATAACATTTTCCTCTCTTTTCCGGAAAACTCCAAACAGATCGGCACGCAGTCCGGTGTCAAAATGCCAGTCCATTCACAGTTTCCCAAAACAAAAAAGACTCGTCTCAAATTTCTTTGAGACGAGTCTAAATTACCCGCGGTACCACTCAAATTGCGTGCAGAAACGCACGCCGCTTTCAGGCTCCAACAAGCCCTAGGCACTTACGCAGCCTGCGCGGAAGCCCCTACTTGCAGCGCTTTGGGGAACCTCAGCTCGGAAGGGATGGGATATTATGACTGCTGCCTGCCAGGCTTCCACCGTCCCCGGCTCTCTATATGGTGCGCAACCAAATCCGTCTTCGTCATAGCTTTTTCTATTCACTTGTCCTCATTGTACAGACAAAACAGCACTTTGTCAAGAATTTTTCCTCAATGGAAGAACGTCCGCCACACAAGGACAAACCAGGCAGCCCCGGAAGTGAACCGCTCCCTGTCAAGTAGACAGATGAAAAAACAAAAATAGTTTTCTACCA
>OIZO01001774.1_pt1 | contig 10290 bp, 10 predicted proteins | sample 1588551 | NCBI WGS metagenome assembly OIZO01 (sample SAMN03283271) | human gut metagenome | biome: human-associated habitat; material: feces | host: Homo sapiens | place: Peru | collected 2012 | reverse complement strand
TTCTTCTCTTCTTTCTCTAATTGGTTTTAACTCTTCTTGTAAAACATCATTTAAGAAATTCTTAATCTTAACATCTCCTAAACCACCCCGTCTATAATGATCTTTTAATTCATCTAAATTATGATACTCTGGTAAATACTTCTTAAAGGAATCTTCTTTACAAAAAACATCTAAGTAAGTAAATACTACATTTCCTTCTACCTTCCCAGGATCACTTACCTTTATATGATTAGGATCCGTATACATCCCCATAATCTTTCTTTTAATTTCTTCTGGACTATCTTTTAGATAAATACAATTACCAATAGACTTACTCATCTTCGCATTACCATCTGTCCCTACTAATCTTCTTTCATTAAGATTTTCCGGTAAAAGAGCTTCCGGCTCTACTAAAGTATCCCCATATATAGAATTAAACTTTCTTACTATCTCTCTAGCCTGTTCTATCATTGGTAATTGATCTTCTCCTACGGGAATTAAAGTTCCCATAAACGCCGTAATATCAGCCGTCTGACTAACTGGATACGTAAAGAAACCCACCGGAATACTATCTTCAAATCCCCTTAACTTAATTTCTTCCTTGACTGTTGGATTACGATATAACCTAGATACTGTTACTAAATTCATATAATAGAATGTTAATTCGGTAAGTTCTGGTACTTCTGATTGAATAAAATAACATACTTTATTAGGATCAATCCCACAAGCTAAGTTATCTAAAGCTACCTCAAAGACATTATCTCTTACTTTCTTAGGATTATCAAAATTATCGGTAAGAGCTTGACTATCAGCTGCAAACAAATACATCTCATCATAATCCCCTTCATTTTGAATCTTAACTCTATTTCTTAAAGACCCCACATAATGTCCAATATGTAATGGTCCCGTTGGTCTTTCTCCTGTCAATATAATCTTCTTCATAATTACCTCCTAAAGAACAAAAGTCCTACTCTAACAAATTAGAATAAGACTACTTATTACCCCTAAATCGTACTAACCTACAACCCTTCTTTATCTTTTTAAATTATAATCTTATTTACTTTTCTATATCTGCGATTTCTCTCTTATTTTAGTAAATATCCTTTCTTTAGTCAATCTTTTTTCTGCTTAGATTTTACCATTCTAAAGATTATTATAATCAAAATAGTTAATATTATCGGTATTATTATTAATCTTTGTTTAACTAATCTTGACATCAGATCTCCTAAATTATAAAGATTTCCATTAATAATAAATATCCCCAAGGTAAGTAGTAAACAGATGCTATAAAGTCCTAGTACTTTTAATATCTTTATGAAATTATTTTTCATATAAGCCTTCCTTTTCCATTTATATTCAAATATCTAAAATTAGAATAACATAGTCCTAAGCATTTTAAAAGACCATTTTCTTAATACAATCCTAAGTATATTAATATTTCCAAACCTAAGATTATTATATAAAACTTTCTTCTTAAGAATAAACAACTACTTGATATTAACAACTTAATTATATAAAATTTCATTAAAATATAGAAATTAATATTATAAATAGCAAACCCTTTTATTAATAAGACCATCATAAAGATAATAAAATCTATCAAGAAAATCATCATCATATCAATTAAAACAATCAATCTAACAATATTTTTCTTAGAAGTCCGAAAGAATAAATAAGCCTCATTAAGCTCTAATAAATACTTATTATATAATAAAGATATATATATCAAAAACAAAATATAAAACATTTTTTCAACAAAAACCATAATATCTTTATAAGCAAAACTATTCAAACATCCTAAACCATATTCTAATAAACTAACATCAGGACTTATTAAATGATAAGTATATAAAAGTCCTAAAGACAATAAAAAATAAATTAGTAAGACCAAGCTCTTACTCTTAAGAAAACTCTTAAAATAATAATAAAATACCCTAATCATTTATTCCCCGCTACCTCTTAAAGAAATACTTCTTACAATCATATTAATAGTATAAGAGACACTAATAATTCCTAGAGAATATATAATATTTAAGAATAAAGAATCAAATAAGCGATAATGTTCTAAATAATAAAATACATCTAAAGATTTAATAAAAATATCATCATGAAAGAAAAATAACCATACTATTAAAAATATATACCCATAAATAAGTTTCTTACTTCTAAATAAATATAAATAATTAACTAGATCACTTATCAGCAATAATAAAATAAGACTTCTAATAATAAAAACTTCAAGAATAAGTACTTCCGTCCAAGAACCAACACTCTTATCATTAACTCTTAAAAAAACTATAATAGTAACTAAAATCCCAATAATTATAAATAATAAAGTATTAATTATCATTCCCAGATATCTACTATTATCTAAAGCCTCTCTTCTACTCTTAAATCTTATAATATAAGTACTATTATTAAATAACTGTCTATTTAAGTAAATTATATTACTTATAAACAATAGTTCTAAAAAAATCAAAAACAAATAATATCCAAAAGAATTGCCTATTCCCAAGATTACATTATTTTTCTTATCTATAGTCCCAAGTGCTAAAAGACTAAGAGGAAGCAAACATAGAAAAATCAATTTAAAATATCGTGATTTACTTATAATTAGTAGACTCTTCTTCATATAATTTACCATCTTCTAAATATAATTTCTCATCTACCAAATCTTCTAAATCATCTTTAATATGCGTAGTTATAATTATTAAAGCTTTATCTTCTTCCTTTTGAAGTACTAAATATTCCTTAATCTTTTTAACACTTGCTCTATCAATACCATTAAAAGGTTCATCTAAAAGAATTATTAAAGGTTTCTCCATTAAAGCTTGGGCTAAACTTAACTTTTGACGCATCCCCAAAGAATAGGTCCCATATTTCTTATCTTTATCTTTAGAAAGTCCTACTACCTCAAGTATTTCATTAATTTCTTCTTTCCCAATAAATTTTTTAATTCCCGCTAAAAGTAATAAATTCTCCCAACCAGTTAAATCATTAATAAAACCAGGATATTCAATAGCAGCCCCAATAAAATGTGGAAATATTTTTTCTTGTTGATAATCAGAATAGTTTAGTTTTATTCCCATTTTTTGTTCAAATTTAGGAACTGTACCCAGTAATACTTGAACTACTGCATCCCCTTGTAGTTCGGCAACATCGATTTTTATAAAACGTCTTACAAACGCACGATCTCTTAAAATGTATTGTTCATATTCTTCACTTGTTGTAGCACCAATCATAAGAATTCTTCCTCTATCCAAATATGGTTTTAGCATATTGGCAAAATCAACTTCTCCATCAGTATTTCTTGATGCAAGTAAATGGACTTCATCGATAAATAGAATCGTTTTTTCAACATTATCTAATTCCGATATTAAAACTTGTAATTTTGAAACTTCTACACCATTAACAATAATCTTACCTAATAGAGCTGGAACATTAATTTTTATGATTTTCCATCCTGCTAAAATCGGAGGAACTAAGCCTTTACTGATTCTATATGCTAACCCTTCTACTAAAGCTGTTTTACCTATTCCTGGTTTACCTACAAGAAGAGCACTTTTATCAGGAGTTATTAAAGCCAAAATCATTTGATTGATTTCTTCATCTCTTGATATAGCTGGATTTGTTAAAAATTCTTTGTCAGTTAGTACTTCTCCATACATTTTTATTATACTTGGATTTTCTGTATTCATGTAATTCACCATATTAATTATATCATGAAGTAAATAACTTATAAATAAAATGTATATTATTTGACGTTATTAAGTATTATTTAATAGGTGATTATTTTGTTAGAATTATTATTGTTTTTAACGGCAAGTATTATTGGTACTTTAGGACATTATTTATATAAATTAAGTGGAAATAATAGTTTAGTTGGTTTCTTATTTGCTAGAAATGAATCAAATTTTGAACATTTAAAACTAGGAGTTACCCCAATATTAATATTATCCATTGTTGAAAAGGTAAGACTTTTAAACAACAATTTACTATCGATTAAAGGAATACAAATACTTATTTTTTCTTTAATTATCATAGTTTTCTATTACGGAAGGAAACTATTTTTTAAAAAAAATAATGCAATTTATAATATCACATTATTTTATATAGCTTTATTTATAAGTTATGTTATATCTTTCATAATGATTAACATGATAAGCATACCAATAACTATTAAGATAATTGGTATAGTATCAATTCTTCTATTTGTATTTCTTTACTTTTATAGTTCTATTTTTGAATTAAATTGTTTTATTTTTAAAGATCCGTTAGATCAATCAAAGGATTAACACTTCCACCTTCAACTGTATAACAATCATTTGTTGTTATAAAACAATTGTTATCTATTTTGAGTAAATCATGTTTAAAAGTATAGAAACGATCAGTTGGTACAACACACATAATTAAATAATTATTTGTAGTTTTTATAATAGTAAAACCTAGCTCTAAGTCATCTTTTATGTAATTTTCAATATCTTTTGTTTTTGTTGTTTCGATAAAGCATATTTTTCTATTGGAAGTTCCCAACATTATTTTATCAGATACTAAGTTAACAATTTTAAGGTAAATAATAGCATAAATCGTTTTAGGTATACCAAATATAACAGCTCCTATAACAATTATAATTAAATTAAATATATTTGATAGTTTAGTTGTTGATACAGGAATATATTTTTGAGAAATTTGAATCAAAGAATCCATTCCACCGGTATTAAAACCGGATTTGTAAACTAATCCATAACCTAGTCCAGAAATAATAGAAAATATTATAACTGTAAAAAGATATGAATCCAAGTTAACTTTTATAATATCTGTTAATGGTTCAGTAAGAGAAGCAAGTATAGCATACGCTGCAAAACCAAACACTGAATGAAAAGTTTTCTTTCTTCCTATAAGCAGAAACGATACTATAATCAATAAAGCAGAAACAATATCAATAAATATAACAGGGTTTATTCCAGTAAACTTGGAAACGATAATTGCTAATCCACCTACTCCACCAGTTACTAAATTATTAGGTACAAGAAATGTATTATATGCTGTTGCTATTATTAAACACCCTAAAATGCATACAATTATCCTTTGTATGCGATTTTTTTTGGTAACTTGATCTAGTATTGTACTACTAATATCACTTATATTTTTCATAGTATCACTCTAGAATAATTTTAACTTATGTAATACTCAATGTCAAAAAAAACTCTACAAAAGTAGAGTTTTTAATCAATTTGGTTTAATTACTTAATGATTTCAGTAACAACACCTGAACCAACAGTTCTTCCACCTTCACGGATAGAGAATTTAGTTCCGTTTTCAAGTGCAACTGGAGCAATTAACTCAACAGTCATTTCTACGTTATCACCAGGCATAACCATTTCAACACCTTCAGGTAACTCGATAGTACCAGTTACGTCAGTAGTTCTGAAATAGAATTGTGGACGATATTTTGTGAAGAATGGAGTATGTCTTCCACCTTCTTCTTTAGATAGAACATAAACACTTGCTTTGAATGTTGTATGAGGAGTAACTGAACCTGGTTTACATAATACTTGTCCACGTTCAACATCTTCTCTAGCGATACCACGAAGTAGTACACCAGCGTTATCTCCAGATTCAGCGTAATCTAATGATTTTCTGAACATTTCGATACCAGTTACAACAGTCTTCTTAGTTGGTTTTAATCCAACGATTTCAACTTCGTCATTTAAGTTTAATCTACCACGTTCAACACGTCCTGTAACAACAGTTCCACGTCCTGAAATAGTAAATACGTCTTCAATACTCATTAAGAAAGGTTTATCAGTATCTCTTTCTGGAGTATCAATATAAGAATCAACAGCATCCATTAAGTCATGAATTGATTTAACAGCTTCTGGGTCTCCTTCAAGAGCCTTTAATGCTGATCCTCTGATTACTGGACATTCTGGATCGAATCCATATTCTCCAAGTAATTCTCTAATTTCCATTTCTACTAAATCAAGAATTTCTGGGTCATCAACTTGGTCACATTTATTCATGTAAACAACAATTTTAGGAACACCAACTTGTCTTGATAGTAAGATATGTTCTCTTGTTTGTGGCATTGCACCATCAGCTGCAGATACAACTAAGATAGCACCATCCATTTGAGCAGCACCTGTGATCATGTTTTTAACATAGTCAGCATGGCCTGGGCAGTCAACGTGTGCATAGTGTCTTGCATCTGTTTCATACTCTACGTGAGCTGTATTGATTGTAATTCCTCTTTCTTTTTCTTCTGGTGCACTATCAATTGCATCATAAGCTTCATATTTAGCTTTTCCTAATAATCCTAAGTATTTAGTAATAGCTGCTGTTGTTGTTGTTTTACCATGGTCAACATGTCCGATTGTACCAATGTTAACGTGTGGTTTAGTTCTTTCAAATTTTTCCTTTGCCATTTGAAATTTCCTCCTTAAATTTTATATTTTATTTTTAAAATTAATAACTAATTTAATTTTGCACTTGCATTTTATAACATATTTGCTAAAAATGCAAGTACTTTATTTATTTTTATTAGTCTTGTTTTTTAGCTCTTGAAGCTACTATTGCTTCTAGAACTGATTTTGGAACTTCTTCGTAATGAGATGGTTCCATAGAATATGTTCCTCTACCTTGAGTTTTAGAACGTAAGTCTGTTGCATAACCAAACATTTCTGATAATGGAATAAATCCACGAATTATTTGATCTCCACTTCTTGCTTCCATACCTTCCATTCTTCCACGTCTTGCATTAATATCTCCAATAACATCTCCCATGTATTCTTCAGGAACTGTTACTTCAACTCTCATGATTGGCTCTAATAATACAGATTTTGCTTGACGACATCCTTCTTTGAACGCCATAGAACCTGCAATTTTGAATGCCATTTCTGAAGAGTCAACTTCGTGGTATGAACCATCTACTAATGTGGCTTTGAAATCTATAACTGGATATCCAGCTAAAATTCCTGTTTCAGCTGCTTCTCTAATACCATCTTCTGTTGGTTTAATATATTCTTTTGGAACAGCTCCACCAACTATTTGGCTTTCGAATATAATTCCTGAACCTGGCTCTAATGGTTCTAATTCAATCCATACATCTCCGTATTGTCCACGTCCACCAGATTGACGAGCGAATTTACCTTGAACTTTAACTTTATTTCTAATTGTTTCTTTGTAAGAAACTTGTGGTTTACCTACAGTACATTCAACTTTAAATTCTCTTTTTAATCTGTCTACGATGATATCTAGGTGAAGCTCACCCATACCAGCGATAATTGTTTGTCCAGTTTCTTGATCTGTATGAGTTTTGAATGTTGGATCTTCTTCAGCAAGTTTTGCTAAAGCTATACTCATTTTTTCGCTATTTGCTTTATCTTTTGGCTCTATAGCGATATCGATAACTGGCTCTGGGAATTCCATAGATTCTAGTATAACTGGATGTGCAGGATCACAAAGTGTATCACCTGTAGATACTTCTTTTAGTCCTACTGCTGCTGCTATATCTCCAGCATATACTTTATCTATATCTTCTCTGTGGTTAGCATGCATTAATAGAATTCTTCCCATTCTATCTTTTTTATCTTTGTTTGCATTTAATATTGTAGATCCAGCTTCTAATGTTCCTGAATATACTCTAAAGAAGCAAAGTTTTCCAACAAATGGGTCTGTTGCAATTTTGAATGCTAATGCTGCAAATGGTTCTGAGTCTGAAGTTTTTCTTTCTACTTCGTTTCCAGCTTCATCTACACCTTTAATATGTGGTATATCAAGTGGTGATGGCATATAGTATACTATAGCGTCTAATAATTCTTGTACACCTTTATTTTTGTATGATGAACCACATGTTACAGGAACTATTGTGTTTGCTATTGTTCCTTTTCTTAGACCTGCTCTTATTTCATCTATTGTTAATTCTTCTCCATCTAAGTATTTCATCATTAATTCATCATCTTGTTCTGCAACTGCTTCTACCATTTCTGCTCTATATTTTTCTGCTTTTTCTTTTAAATCTTCAGGAATGTCTGTTTCTTCAATTTCTTTTCCTAAATCATCTTTGTGAACGAAAGCTCTCATTTTTACCAAGTCAACAATTCCTTTGAAATTGTCTTCAGCACCAATTGGTAACTCAATTGGAATAGCATTTGCTTTTAATCTATCTCTCATTTGTTCAACGCAACCATAGAAATCAGCGCCTGTCATATCCATTTTATTTACGTATGCCATTCTTGGTACCATATATTTGTTAGCTTGTTTCCAAACTGTTTCAGATTGTGGTTGTACACCACTTCTTGCTGCAAGTACAAGTACAGAACCATCTAATACTCTTAAAGATCTTTCAACTTCTACTGTGAAGTCAACGTGACCTGGAGTATCGATAATATTGATTCTATGACCTAACCATTTACATGTAGTTGCGGCTGAAGTAATTGTAATACCTCTTTCTTGTTCTTGAACCATCCAGTCCATTGTTGCTGCACCTTCGTGAACTTCTCCTATTTTATGAGTTCTACCTGTATAGAATAGAATTCTTTCTGTAGTAGTAGTTTTTCCAGCATCTATATGGGCCATGATTCCTATGTTTCTTGTTTTCTCTAAAGGAAACTCTCTTCCAGCCATATATTTATCCTCCTTATTTTACCATTTGTAATGTGCAAATGCTTTATTAGCTTCTGCCATTCTATGCATATCTTCTTTCTTCTTGAATGCTCCACCATTTCCTGCGATAGCATCTAAGATTTCACCTGCTAGTTTTTCAGCCATAGTTTTTTCATGTCTGTTTCTAGCATATGATACTAACCATCTTAAACCTAAAGTTTGTCTTCTTTCTGGTCTAATCTCTAATGGTACTTGATATGTAGCACCTCCAACTCTTCTTGCCTTTACTTCTAGTACTGGCATTACATTGTTAAGTGCTTCTTCAAATACTTCTAGCGGATCTCTTTGCTCTTTTTCTTTTATGATATCAAATGCATCATATACTATTTTTTGAGCTACTGTTTTTTTACCATCTAACATAACATTGTTAACTAATTTTGTAACAAGTTTGCTATTGTACATTGGATCTGCTATTACATCTCTTTTTGCTATAATTCCTCTTCTTGGCACTATTCTTCCCTCCTTATTAATATGTTAGATACCTATATAAAAGTATCTTTGGTACTCTTAAGAAATTTAATACTTTATTTTCTTCTCAAACTTCTTCAGTATAGCGCGTATAATCTATTATAAATTTAAGCACCAAAGCTAAAAATTTAACTTCTACTTCAAATTAGTAATTTCTTATATGCACTAAAATTATTTTCTATTTTTTAGGTCTTTTTGCTCCATACTTAGATCTAGCTTGCATTCTGTCTTTTACTCCAGCTGTATCTAATGTACCTCTTATAATGTGGTAACGAACACCAGGTAAATCTTTTACCCTTCCACCTCTAATTAGAACAACGCTATGTTCTTGTAGGTTATGTCCTATTCCAGGAATATAAGATGTTACTTCATACCCATTTGAAAGTCTTACTCTGGCTACTTTTCTTAAAGCAGAGTTTGGCTTTTTAGGTGTTACTGTTTTAACTACTGTACATACACCTCTTTTTTGTGGTGCTCTTCTATCTGTTACTTTTTTCTTCATAGAATTGTAACCATGTTGTAGAGCTGGTGATGTAGATTTAGTTGTTGCAGTATGTCTTCCTTTTCTTACTAATTGATTAATTGTTGGCACTTAAATTTCACCTCCTTAAATTTTATTTTTATTTTGTCTTTCGACAAAATAAAACCGCTACGGAAATGCTATGTTTAGCACTTTACACTAGCGGTTACTATTTTATCACTTTTTTGTTTATATGTCAACTAAAATTCTTTGTTTTTATAAAAAATTCAAGAGCCTGAAATAATTTTCTTTTAATATTTCTAACATATTACTAAAACTCATATATTTTGCCACCTTTCTTTTTTTGCGTTGTCTTTTTTTGAATCGAAAAAAAGACGCCACTCTAGTGGCGCCACGCTAATACGCGAACTTTAAAATTATTTTTTATATTTGATACACTATACTTTATATCTTTCTTAACAGTGCTCAGTGCTACATATAAAGTGTGGGCCTGAACGTAAAGACCTTGCCGCTAGTAGTCGCAACGCCGTTGCCACGAACGCTCGTGCAAATGTAGCTATAGTTGTAACAGCCACCCCTAACAGTACAAGAGTAAGCATTAGAGCTATTGGCGTTAGTAGAGTATTCTGTTGTCCATTCATACGTATTTGATGCCATATCATTTATTTTACATACTTCATCTCCATTTGCTCCGGTAT
>OIZO01001773.1_pt1 | contig 10300 bp, 9 predicted proteins | sample 1588551 | NCBI WGS metagenome assembly OIZO01 (sample SAMN03283271) | human gut metagenome | biome: human-associated habitat; material: feces | host: Homo sapiens | place: Peru | collected 2012 | reverse complement strand
TGCATGTGTTAAGCACGCCGCCAGCGTTCATCCTGAGCCAGGATCAAACTCTCATGTTAAAAAGTTAAATCCAAACCAGAATATCTGGCTTTCTAAATCAGAAACAAGTTCCTACCGGAATCTTGATTCAGGTTTTACTGTTTTTAAGGTTTGCTTTATTAAAAGCTGTTCGTTCATCTTTCGATGACTTGAATTATTCTCTTATGAATCTTTCAAGGTTATTCACTGTTCAGTTATCAATGTTCTTTGTTGTTTTCAGCAACTCTGATATATTATCATAATCATCTGCACTTGTCAACAACTTTTTTATTTTGTTTTGCTTCGTTTTGAAGTGGTTTGTTATCACTTACTTGCGACAGCTTGTTAATAATAACAAACCACAATTCATTTGTCAACATCTTTTTTGACAAAAAATTACATTTCTTTTTGTCGAAAATCACCATTCTATCTTTATCTTACAAGTGACATCGCCATTCTGCGGTAAGTATGCCTTTTTCCACGGATTGCAACGCTGTATGCCGTAATATTTTCCGGCAGTGCCATTCCCATGTACCCACTATCTCCTATATGATGGATGTCTGCACCTGCCATTTTACACATCAATGCGATCTGTCGGATTGTTTCTTCGTCCGCTCCTTCCTGGGAAGTTCCAATTGTAGTCATCGCAAGTACACCTTTTTCATGTGCGGTTTTGATCAATTCAGCTGCATGCTCCATGGTAAATCCCGGAACAGTACCAGGTGCCGGAAGTAAAAGGACATCTGCCCCTGCTTCAATAAATGTCTCAGCATCTTCTTTTGTCAGTATTTTTTCTCCTGCTTCTGAGAGAATGCCGGATGCATGCATTTTTCCTGCTGTCAGGATCACTCTGTCGCCGACTGCCTCGTTTAAATCAGCTAATGCCTTTGTAATTGCCTTGTTATCAACGCCAACACCCGGATTTCCGGTAAGAACGATCATGTCAACGCCCATGTCTGCTGCTTTTTTTGCATTTTCCACGGTTGCGCGCCGTCCTTCTGTAAGACTCCACACCGATTTTTCTCCATCATTGCGGACTGCTGCCGGCTCTAAATTAATTGCAACCATCCTTCCTGTCAAACGTTTGATCTCATGTATGGTATCTTCCGGGGCAACTTCCGGTAATCCATTGATCACAGGATGATCCACGTCAAAAATATTCAGCATGATAATATCTGCACCAAGAGAAGTTACAAATTCTGCATTTGTAATATTCACTAACATTGGTGTCACTGTACCAATTGTCTCTGTTGCCAACACCCTTCCCTCACTGTCAGCGATGGACTGTAATAATTCTTTTTTTTGATAGACAGCCAGTTCTCTGGCTGAACAGTCAATATATCTTTTTCCCATTCCTTTTTCCTCTTTTCTGCCTGATATAAAATGATTTTTCTTTAAAAATTTTCACTGTACCTTCTGTGCAAACTCTGTGAGATATCTTTTATTTCTCTCATATTTCACATTTTCTGCATTTTCTAACACTTTATTGCGATACTCTTCTATTTTTTGCGATGTCATAAAGGAAATCTCCTGCGGCTGATCATATTTTCCCATATAAGAAAAAGATATATTTTCCTGCTCTTCCATGGATTTATAATTCATATATATGGTATAATCCTCATAACCGTTTACCATCTCCCAATAAATCCCGTAATCTTCTCCCTGCAGATGATACAGATTTAAATAGTCATGCAGGCTGTCAAACTCCCTGTCAATATACTTTTCCTCACACCTTGATTTATAATATTCCTTTCCTGAATATTTCACATGATCACTGATTTCTCCTGGTAATGCCATTGCAATTACTATAAAATTAAATACCACGATCACTGACACTATGCATTTTATAACAAAAGGGAACACTTTTACGCTGTAATCTCCAGTTTCATCCCGAAAAGAAAAGGTGATATTAATTTTCTTCATATTCCCACCCCTTTCTCTCAAAAATCATTTTTACAAAAGTTTCCTCCTCATCATAATATCGATCGCACTTTACAAATTCATTCACTTCTTCCTCTGTCATTTCCAAAGTCCCCATTAATGTTGCAATCGTATTCTGCTGGATTTCACTGAAATATTTCTGGTTTTCCTGAAATTCAATTTCACTGATACGATAATCATCCTGAAGTAAAATTTCATGCGCATAGTAAAGGATATCTTCCACTTCATATGCCCTTGGCGTTTTGTCACTTTCCCAGTCAGACTTCTCCCTTAAATCCATCACATCTTCTATAAAATGGCTGTATCTATCATAGATATCTACACGTTCTGTATACTTTTCATACCCGTCCTCTGCATAAACTTCATACTCATGCAGATACGCATCCAACGCTGCATTATCTCCCGTCCTGAAAATTTCTTCTGCTGCTTCTACAGACGCTGATCTTTTCTGATGTTCTGTATGCTTTTCATCCACATAGCCTAAAATGAAAAAGACAATAAATAAAACAACAAGAAGTACAACTGCCAGCAAAAGAATGATATTCATAATTTTATTAGCGACATAAAGCGGCATGGAATGTAACACTTTTGCTTTGGTAAGAAGTGTTTCTTTTCTTGTTTCGTCTTCTTCCTTTTCCCATTCCATACCAAGTTTATTCGGCTCTCCACAATAAGGACATTTTGTCTCTTTGGCTGGATAATCATATCCACACTTTGAACATTTCATATACTTTACTCCATTTTGTTTTTTAAGCGATCGATCGCAAGTTCCTGTAATGCCTCTGTAATCTGATCTTTATCATCGTAAGTCAACCCACCAGCTTCATCTATGCAGGACTTTATCTCATCCTCGGATATCTCATAGTGTTCCTTCATATAATCATAACAATATTCTGTGTAATATGTCACAGCATCCTCTTCCTCATATTTGTAATATGCGTCCGCTGCCTCCTGACATTCACTTAATATACCGACGATATAATCGATGTTGCTCAATGCATCTGCCTTATCATTCTCTACGATCCATTGCAGATAAGAATCATCCTCGTCATTCAGATAATTCAAATAACGCTGCATTCCTGCAATCTCTGTATATTTATCAAAATAAGACTGATAGGTATATTCCACTGTTTTCAGATATTCACAGATTCCCTCATAATCTCCGCTCTGGTACAGACTTTCTAATTTTTCCAGATTCTTCTGTTCTACCCGATAAGATACTTTATGGGAAATACTTGAAACAATAAATACAATGATACAGATCACTGCAACCATTATCACTGCTGCTATCCCAAGCTTTGCTGTCCACGACATTCCTTTGCCAGCCACTTTTTCCGGCATTTTCTCCCACTGCCTTTTTTCACGTTTCAGCTCATTCATCATGTCCTCATGTAGCTGGACAGATCTGCCAAAGTTATCCCCTCCACAATAAGGGCAGCGATCCTGTTCGTCATCATATTCCGCCCCACAGTTTTTACAGATTATCATTGGTTCGTTCCCCCCCCTTATTTATAACAATGCTTTCTCACAAAATAGTAACATACCACCTGCATTACGATCGTTGCAGTCCACGATGCCGGATAGGAAATAAACAGAAAATACAGTGATCTGTGCTGTGGAAAAAATGCAAAAATCCACAGAACACGCATTCCAACGGTTCCGATAATAGACAATACCATTGGCACTGCGGAATATCCCATTCCACGCAGTGCACCCGGAAAAAGATCCATAATACCGCACAGAAAATATGGAACTGTCGTGATGGATAAAATCTCAACACCACATTGGATCACGTCTGCTTCCTCTGTATAAATCTGTAATATTTCCGCTCCGAAAAAATACGCCCCGCATCCTAAAACAAGTGCTGCTCCCACCGATAAAATCATACAGTCGATCAGTACGCGGTCCATTCGTTTATACTTTCCAACACCAAAATTCTGACTTGTAAAACTCATACATGCCTGTGTCACAGAATTGATGGAAACATACAAAAATCCCAAAATATTGTCTGCTGCCGTGTAACCTGCCATCGCGGTTGAACCAAAAGAATTGACTGACGATTGTAGTAACGCATTAGAAAAATTGATGACGGTACTCTGTATGCCTGCCGGAATTCCCACCTGAAAAATCTGTTTCAGATAATAGCCCTTTATAGAAAGTTTTGAAAAAGAAAGCTTATAACTTCCATCTGTTCTGCAAAGGCAGGTCAAAACCAGCACACAGGAAACCATCTGGGAAAACACGGTTGCGATTCCAACTCCTGAAACTCCAAGTCCGAATACGATCACTAGGACCATATTTAAGCCTGCGTTGATCACTCCTGCGATGATCAGAAAATACAATGGTCTTTTTGTGTCACCCACTGCACGGAGAATCGCCGCACCATAATTATACAGCATAAAAAACGGCATTCCCATAAAGTAAATCTGCATATAAAGCGTCGACAGTCCGATCACATCTTCCGGTGTTCCCATTAATTCCAATGCCCCTTTAGAAAAAACAAGCCCGACAAACGCCATGAGAATTCCGCTGATTAGCGCAAGCGTGATGGAGGTATGTACGGTCTCCGACATTTCCTCCTTGCGTCCGGCAGCAAAAAATCTTGCTGCAAGCACGTTTGCCCCAAGTGAGATTCCAATAAAAAGATTGGTAAAAACATTGATCAGTGCCGTTGTAGAACCGACTGCTGCAAGCGCTTCACTTCCACTGAATCTTCCCACAACAATAATGTCCACTGCATTGAACATCAACTGTAAAATGCCAGACAGCATCAATGGCAGTGCAAACGAAACCAGTTTATCCATGATGGAACCGTTGCACATATCAATTTCGTATTTATTACTTTTCAAAAAAATTGCTCCTCTCTACTTTTTATCTTCCTGTAACTTAAGACCCGGAAGGAATTTTAATGATTAATTTCTGTCCATCTTTTTCCATCATTGTCAATACTGGCATATGTTTTTTCCGCAGCTGATGTACGATTGGATATGTCTCAAACACATTTCCTTCCACATATACTGCCTCCGGCTTCTGTTTTAAAATCCGTTTCAGATTCTCTTTGACTTCGTTTTTCCACTGCTGCTTGTCCATCGCTGCTTCACCGTAAATTCCATCCACTGTAAGCTCTGGGAGCTGCATAAAATCCATATGTATCACCGTTGCCTCCTGCATTCCCGGAAGCTGCTTTAACAGCGGATCTATGCAGGAATCCCCGCCGAGATTCACAATCGTCGGATTTTCATGATATAACTCCATGCTGATACGGCAGGCTTTCACCGCGTCCTCTAACATTCCCACCGTCATAAGAAATCCTCCCTTATGACAAAATCCTGCACTCTGTAATCCGGTAACCTGTTCCAATTCTTCATTTTCAAGACCAAGCCACTCTGCCGGAAAACTGCATTTGTAATTCATGGAATATTCCTTCTTCTGTGGTTGTATACAGTATCCACCACGATTGGATGGGAATATGACAAATGCAATCTCCGTCTCCGACAACCGCTTCTGACACGGTACAAACTCCGGTAAAATCAGAATCTTTACATCTTCGCTGTCCCTTTTACCAGATGTAACCGCCTGCCGGTGTTCTTCTAAAATCTCCTCCACGCGCCTATCTGCCCGCTCATTTCCGCGATAACGCTCAAATTTGTTTTCAAGGATCATGCCTGCAACGCTTACTGCCTGAAAAAATGCCTCATCATTTCCACCCTGTGCATCCCAGGTCGGATTGAAATTCCCAATCAGTGTTGCAAGCTCGTTTTTCTCCCCCGTGTTATCATTATGATCCAGCGGCTGCACAAAAGCCTCGTCAAACTCCTCTGCCAGCTCTTCTCCAAGGATCTCTGCACCGACTGCTTCCCACAACAATCCAAACGCAGCGTATGGCACACCGTTTTCCCGGACTCTGCTGTTCCTCTGATGATGGTCATACGCACCTCTTCCAATATCAAACACAATTCCATTGAAATCGTCCGGCACACGATTTCCACGTAAAATCGTAATTTCCGGATTTATATAAAATAAAAGTGCTGCCGAAAACACATCATCCGCATGAAATTTTCCTCCATGCGTAAATGACCTGGCATCTTTTTTCTTAATCTGCTCCATTAATTCGTTCATTGCAAAATTCTTCTTTCTTTTCTGTGATTATTCTGAAATTTCCTCGATCAAAACTTTTCTGTTTATTACGCCTTTTTTCAATTGCATGACATACACATGAAAATCCAGCGTATCCTTTGCGGTCGTAAACGGCTCTTCGTGCAGTACCTCCGCATGGATTCCCGCACGCTCCAATTCTTCTTTCCGTTTTTCTGCCCGCCCTAAAAGTTTCCCGATATTTTCATCCTCTTTTTCGCCAAAAGATCGATTAGGATAAACGGATGTCGCTTTTTTCAACCTCTCTGTGATCAGATCCACTACTTTTGCATGCGCATTCCGATGTAATAAAACCGCAAGATACCTTGCAACAACAGGATATGGATACCTTTCATAAAAAAGTATCCATTTTTTAATTTTTCTGTCACCCACCTGCTCTGCCATCTCTTTCATCAAGGAAAATGCACCATCCGATGGTATCCATGGATTGTCTCTCGGCACAATGTACTGCTTTGAAACCGCCGGATAACAGGTATAATTCAGAGGTGGAAAATAGGCTAACTGCACGAGTTTTCGTTCTTCCTCATTGCAGACAGCCTCACCAAGATACTCATATTTATCCCATAATACCGCAATACGAAATTCCAGTTGCCGCAGATTTTCATAACCTTTTCTCCAAAAGTGCGCAATATCACCATAATTATACAGATTTGTTTCCAGCTCTAGCGTTTTAAAAAGGATAGTGACAACACAATCCTCCTCTTCCTGTCGGACAACAAGTGCGTAATCATCCCCATCGCGATAAAAAGAGGCCTCAATAGCCCCTTCATAATCTTCTTTGTATGTACCTGTCATTTTTGCTTCCTTAAAAACAAGAAAGCTTTCTATCGTGTCATTCATCTGATATACCAGACGAATATCTGTTTTATCCGTGTTCTTTTCTTTTGCTCCTGTCTGATCCGGCAGCAAAAGTTCAAATTCATTCTGGCTTAACAGCCTTTTTAACATCTCAAATGTATCCAATGAGAGTCTCCTTTTTCCTGTTGCAATACTTTTTATTCATTATATAAAAATCCCTCCGGCTTGTCTATATGCGCAGCTTTCTTTTTATTGCCCTGCGCTTTTCGTCATGCCGTGAGGGATGAGTCGTAGCTGTCGTCCGCGATCTGGATGACAAATTCTTTTGTATAGCCTGCAATCTGCGGAATTTTTTTCTCGTCCAGCTGCTGTATAAAATCCATTTGAAATCCATGCATTTCAATGATTTTTTTTGCAATCGAAAGTCCTAGTCCGCTTCCGCTTCCACTTTTTCTGGAAACATCTCCTTTTGTAAATGGTTCAAATAAATGTTCCGCAAGCTCGCCCGGAATTCTCCTGCCACTATCTGCCACAACAATATAAATGGATCCATTTTTCCGGTACATGCCAATCTTTATATGCGTACCACTCTCATTGTGCTTCATTGCATTATTCAAAAGATTCGTGATCACTCTGGAAAACTGGATTGGATCAACGGATACCGAAACCACTTCTTCTGGAATATCAATCTCGAATTCCATCCCTGCATCTTCAAAGTCTGCATAAATGAGTGCTGCATTTTCACGTAACAGTTCACTCAGATCTGTTTCTTTTCTGTCCAGTGAAAAACCTTCACTGTCTAATTTTACATACTCAAATAATAAATGGATCAGATCGTTCATCCTTGCCGACTTGTTCTGTATTGCCTGCAAATACTCCAACTGTTTCTCCGGCTCCACCACCATTCCGTCTGCCAGTGCTTTTGCATAACCGTTTACCGTTGTCATCGGCGTTCTGAGATCATGCGCAATGTCTGATAGCATCAGATTTCTTTTACGGTCAAACTCTTTCTGTTCCTCCTCCCTCTCTCTCTGGATCTGACGAAACTCTTTAATCGTTATTTTTGCAAAACAAACTGCCCCTAACACATACGGGGTTAAAATTACCAGCACTACTACAAAAGCAACCAGAAAAAGCAGAATTGCCTGCCCTCTGTTTAATTCATAAAAAGAGAAATTTGTTTTTCCAGTGGAAACGGTATGCATGAAATTTTTTTGTATTTGTTCCAAAGCCGCCTGTACCATCTCATGAAGCGGCGATGGGAACATTGCATTCAATGCTCCTAAGATCAGTAACATTAAAACTGCAGACAGGAAGAAGATCACGCCGGAGCCGAGCAAAAGCGGATTTTCTTCCACGCCCGGAAAAAAATATAGCAGTACGTTAGGCAGCACAAATCTGTTGACCAGAAAAGTCAACAGATATTCCACAACTCCAACAACTGCTAGTATTTCAATAAATTTTTTGATCAAAAACCACTGTAAATCATTCTGTTTCTTCATTTACTTCTCCAAGCGATATCCCAGACCACGGATTGTCTGAATATAAGCGGAAGGATTATCATCCAGTTTTGCCCGCAGCTTACTGATGCAGACCATAATGTTATTGTCTGCCACAATATAATCTTCCCCCCATCCATGTTCATAAATCTGCTGTTTTGTAAAGACTTTGCCCGGATGCTTCATTAACAGTTCCATGATGCGATATTCCACAGAGGTCAGCTGTATGATTTTGTCTCCTTTTTTCAGAGTACACGCGTCCTGATTCAATACCAGATCCCGGACAGCTAAATTTCCCTCCTGAACCACTTTTGTTCCAAGAGAATAAAAACGCCTAATGTTAGAATTCACTCTGGCAACTGCCTCTAAAGGATTGAACGGTTTTGCCAGATAATCGTCTGCTCCCAGATTTAATCCCAGGATTTTTTCCGAATCTGCGTCCTTCGCTGACAAAATGATCACCGGAATATTACTCTCTTTGCGAATCTGCTGCAATACATGATAGCCGTCTATCTTCGGCATCATAATATCCAAAATACATAATGCCGGCTGCTCTGCCCGCAATAAATCGAGCGCCCGCTGTCCGTCCTCCGCTTCTATTACATGATAGTTTTCATTTTCCAGATAAAGCCGGAGAAGATTTCTGATCTCCGGCTCATCATCTGCGATCAAGATTTTGTAATCCATCCGTAGTTGTTCTCCTAATAATCCGTTCTGTCCTCAAACGGCTGATCGATATTCTGATTTTCAAATCTATTCGGCATCTCTGTTGTCTGCTGATTCATTGCAGTATTCTGCTGGTAAGGTGCCGGATTCTGAATCTGCTGATACGGAGTTCTGTATCTTAAAGCTTCATATAATGCGGCATGTGTTCCATCTTTGTATGGCTGCACATAAAAGATTCCCAGGATTCCCATTGTCATTCCAGATAAAATATCCCATCCAATGAATGATAAATCCAAAACAAATGCATTCCATTTCTGTCCCTGCATCATTCTCTTACTCTCTGCAAATGCCTCCTCTTTTGTCATCTGTGGATTGTCTGCCAGCAAATATGGGATCATCTGGTATTCATATGACTTTACAATGCCAGGAATAATAAAAAGCATTGACCACAAAACAGTATACAGATCACGGAAAAACATTGTCTTTGCAATATTTTTATAATTGTTATCAAATGCGTATCCGGCATTTCCCACTAAAGCTGCCTCATTGAGGTTTCTTAAATAGAAACGTTTACATCCCACTTCCAATGGATTAAAAATAAATGCATCCAAAAGAATTGTAACAGTCATAACGATCACAAATACAATCATGAAGATCACAACAAAAATGACTCCTGCAAAAAGAAGTGCTGTATGATCTGTATTGTCATAGACATCATTCATCCCATACCAGATGTCATCTGCGTCATCATAAAAATCATCATAGGAGTCCGAGGTAATATCACTTCCGTCACTTCCTAAAGCTGATGACATAGCCGAACCTGCACTTCCTGCGCCACTGCCGCCTCCTATCAAAAGCGCCAGCAGTAAACTGATCAGCACACTTCTCCAATAGTTTCTTTTAAATGCAAACTTTGCTCTGTCTTTTAATTCCGCTCTCGTCCACATATTTTTTCCTCCTCTTATCTTTGATGATGCCATCTTAACACGTAAATCTTACTTTCCAACTCGAATAACCTTAAGGTTACCTTAATTCATTGTTTCCAGTAATTTATCTTTTTTATTATACCATCTTATGGAATTTTACGCATTAAAAAGGATTCATAAAATCTGCATATACAAAAATAGCCCTAAACCCTTGATTTTTCAAGAATCTAAGACTATTTAGCATACGTGCGCGAGAAGATTCGAACTCCCGACACCTTGGTCCGTAGCCAAGTGCTC
>OIZO01001769.1_pt1 | contig 10329 bp, 11 predicted proteins | sample 1588551 | NCBI WGS metagenome assembly OIZO01 (sample SAMN03283271) | human gut metagenome | biome: human-associated habitat; material: feces | host: Homo sapiens | place: Peru | collected 2012 | reverse complement strand
CACCAGCGTGCGCGCTGGTTCGCAATGACAGAGCGTTTTCTAACAGCCCCTTTTTCTGCGCAAAGGAGGCCCGGCGGTTTTGCCCGCCGGGCCTCCTTTGCGATTTACGGATACCGCGCTGCCTTACGGATTGCCGCCGCCGCCGCTTCCGGCCCGGTTGTTCAGCTCCGAAACATTCACGGTGTTGGAATCGTCAAAGCTGTGGCCGTCCCCTTCAAAGCCGCTGATGCTCCAACTGCAGCCCTGCCCGGCAGGGCCGTTGATCCACATATCAAACCGGCAGTTTGTAATGGGGGCGTAATTCTGCCGGGCGATGCAGCAGAATTCCGTGACCGCCTCTGCCTGGCCGCTTACCCAGCAGCCGTCAATGGCCTCCCAGTTTCGGTAGGCAAGGCCGCTGACGTTGGTGCAGCTGTTGGTGTTCAGATCTACATCGCAGTTCGTCACCGTGCCGTAGTTCTCTTCTACGATGCCGTACACATTGCCCAGAGCGTTGACACCCGTCTGGAGGGTGCAGTCCGCAATGGTGCCGCCGTTATAGGCGGCCACGGGAGCGTAGTGCTGCAGGGCAATGGCGGGCTCCGGCTCCGTGCACACCTCGTCATTCCATACGATCTCACTCTGGATTCGGCAGCCGCGGACGGTGCCGTTGTTGCTCCCGGCCAGGCCGGAGATATGGACGGGGACGTCGCTGTCCATCAGAATGCCGATCTTTACGTTCAGGTCCTTCACCACAGCCTTGCTCCCCAGGGTGTCGAACAGGCAGGTGACGGTGTCGCTGCCCATTTCCGGGGCAAGTCCGTCGATCCAGTGCCCCTGGCCGTCCAGGGTACCGTTAAAGCTTTCAATGGCGGAGAAGGGAATGTAGTCCAGGGAGATGTCCTCCGCCAGCACAAAGCTGCCCTCCGGGTTTTTGCGCAGCTCTTCCAGGTCTTCCGCCGTGCGGAGCTCCACGGCCTTTGCCGTCTTGCTCTTAAAAAAATCCCACAGAGAGGCCTCTGCCGGGACGGTAAAGGCATCTAAGGCCGATTTTCCACCGCAGGAAAACAGGGCAACAAGGACCAGGGCGGTGAGAAACCATAGCGTTTTTCGTTTCATACGCGCACCTCCGCCGGTTATCCCTGTCCGCTTCCGGATACACCGGAAAATTGGATCTTCTGGGATGGGTCGCTCCTCGGTGCAAAGCGCAGGCTTGCCCCGCAGTTGCCGCAGGTGATCTCCCGGCCATCACAGCTGTTCCCGTCATAGCAGGTAAGCTTTCCGCATACACAGCACATAAAGCAGTGTCTGTTCCCACAGTAAGGGCAGGCAAGCTGCGGGCCGCTCTGCGCATAGCTCAGGCTCGCCGCCGCTCCACCGCCGCCCTGCCTCTGACCGGATAGGCTCTCCCGGCCGTAGGCAAAGACCCAGGTGCCATCGTACGCCAGATAGGATTCTACAAAGAAATCCTTTCCGGTTTTCTCGCATTTTGCCGGTATAAACATTCCGGTCTCCTCGTGTGCCATAAACGTCTCCTTTCTCCGCAGCCCAGCTACTGTCCGCTTCCGGCGGCCCCGGCGCTGGCGTTTCGCTTTCTCTCTGTCTGGAATACCCCTTCCGCGTGGCAGTTCGGGCAGACAATGACCCTTCCGCTGTGGTCATCCCCGTCAAAGCAGATTTCCATTCCGCAGTTCCAGCAGGTGGTGGTGTGTTTCCCGCCGCAATGCGGGCAGACGTACTGTGGGCTCATCCGTCTGGGGGTCAGCACCACGCTGACGTTTTGTCGGCCGCCACGCCCGGAAAAGCGTGTCTTCCCGCAGGCAAGCACCCATTCCCGGTCGTAGGATAAGTAGCAATCGATCCAAAATTCCCCGGATGTTTTCATACACACTGCCGGTACGCAGACATAATCGGTAACCTTATCGGCCATTGGTGTTCTCCTTCTGTCGGCATTTTTACGCTTTCACAATGTATTTCATGTTCAATGCCAGGCCCACATCATAAATCTGCTTAGAGCCGTCACTAAAGGTCACCTTGACCTTTTTGGCGTTGGGCATCTCCACGGAAGAAACCGCCGCCCCCTTGCCGTTTTTCTGGGGGCCGGGCTTATAGGCGCATTTCGCAGGGGGCACCGGGGGCGTGGGTGCCTTGGGGGTGGTCTTTAACTCGGCGGCGTGGGCCGGTTTGCCGTTTACGATATTTTTCAGCGCCTCGCAGACCTCCTTCATGTCGGGCCGGTCGTCCGGGTCCAGCGCCAGCATGGCGGCAATCAGGGCTTGAAGCTCCGGGTCAATCGTGGGGGCCACGGTGAGCTTCCCGTGATTCAAAAAGCCCATCCAGGGATAGTCCCCACTGTGCCGGGGGAATTCCCCGTTCTTCGTGCAGTATTGGTGGAAAATCAGCCCCAGGGAAAACACGTCGGCCTTGCGGCTGATAAGCCCCCGGCACTTGGCGGGATTCTTGGAGTAAAGCGCCACCTCCGGGCTCCACCAGGCCTCCTTGGACATAATGGATTCCGGCGGGTCCGCCTCAAAGAACGCGTCCGTAAAATCAATGATTTTGGTAACCAGGTTTCCCCCGGCCGCCCTGGAAATCAGGATGTTCCCCGGGTCCAGGTCCCCATGGACGATGCCCTTGCCGTGTACCTCCGAAAGGCTCTTGGCAATGGTCAGCATCAAAAGGGCCTTCTCCTGCTTGGAAAGCTTCCAGATTTCCGTATAGGGAATATTGGAAACGTCCACGCAATAGGCGATTTCATAGTAGCGGGGCCCGTCCAGGAAATACTCGATGGGCTTTACAATGTTGCCCGTTCCCGTTCCGGGCAGGGCCCGCAGGATCGCCTGCCGCTGCTCCAGCCACCGATTGCACTCCCGGATTTTCTCCTGCTTAAACTCCCCGGTGAAGTTTTTGTTGATGGGGTACTTGGGCTTATTCAGTCGCTTAATAAAGTATTTTTTGCCGCCCTTTTCGGCCGCAACGCATTGGCCGTTTCCGCCCAGGGTTTTCCATTGGCTTTCATCAAAACGATACCCATGAATGACCATTCTCTCACGTTCTCCCTCTCTCTACCTGCTGGAATAGCTGGTATTCTTTCCTGTATTCAGACCACAGCCCCTGAATTTTCACCTCTACCGCCTCTGCCGGATTGGCTTTTTCATTCCGGCGCAGGGCCTTCCACGCCTCCGCCAGCGAAAGCACCGCCTCCATAGGAAGGCTCGTGCCTCCAAGCAGGGTCTCCAGTTCCCGGGGCGGCTTTTCCATTAGCTCCTCCAGAATCTGTCCTTTCTGCTTTTCACAGTACCGCGCGGCTCGTTTTTCCTGCCACACCTGTCTTTCCTGCTGATATTGCTCCTGCAAGGTCCTTTTTTCTTCCCGCAGCGTGCGGACGCTTTTTGCGGCCTCCCGGGTTTTCGCGTCGCAAAAGGGGCAGGCACCGGGATTGCGCAGCAGCTCCCGATAGGCGCTTTGAAACTGGGGGCCCTCCTCCAGCTCCCTTCGCTGCTCGGCAAACAGGTCCGAGGAAAAATACGCCCGGGTCAAAAGGGTGCGATATTGCTCCCCCTCCTGCTCCAACCGGTCCCGAACCCAGCCCAGCAGGGTACACAGACTTTGTTGCAGCTCCCAATCAAACTTTGGATAGGCTTTCCGGAATTCCTCCAGCTCTGTCAGCTCCATCAGTGTTGCAAGCAGTGTGTCAAGGCTTTGCGCGTCAGGAACCGTCTCCCAGGCGCTGACATATTTGGAGCCCCGTCCCGGCAGTATGCTCCGGCGTGACATCCGATTCTGCCACACCATGATATATTCAATGAGGAACCGGCTTCGGCACAGTCTGTTCCGTTCCTTCAGGTCCCGTTCGATTCGATTCTCCCGTTCCCGGAATTCCGTTTCCAGCTGCTCCAGGCCCTCGGCCTCCCAGGCCTCGTATCCGGAGAACGCCCCGAAGCCTTTCAGCGCTTCATACAAATTCGTCGGTTTCCGGGAGGAGAGGGTTTCCCCCACGACACGCTGTATCCTGTCGGACACCTTGCTTTCATTCAGGCGGCAGACTCTTCTGGCCTTGTCCAGCGCGTCCAGGGCGGCGTTCTTTTCCATGATGTACCCGTTCATCTGGACCGCCATGGGGTCGAGATCTTCCGTTCTCGTACGGAACGCCTCCTGTAGGGACGCTATGGAGGGAAGCCCAACGCATAGCCCCGCCATGGTGGTGTCGTCCCGGATGGTCTGATAGATGCCGTCCCGGATGCTTTCCCCAAGGATTTCCCCCGGCTGCCGCCCCTCCTCCTGGGGCATGTTCTGGATGGTGTGCAGCAGCAGCCATTCCAGGTGCAGCGGGGAGCGCAGATAGTCAAAGCAGCCGTCCGAGCAGCAGAAGACCAGCCCCGGCTCCCGCAGGGTATACACGCAGTAATTTAAGAAAAAGCTCCCGGCGTAGACGCAGTTGGTCATAACCGTTCCGCTGTTCATGCTCTCCGCCGCGCCGTCGGCGTCATCCAGGCTCAATAGCTGCAAGCCCTTCAACGGCGTAAGCACATAGACTCTGGAATCCCCCGCCCAGATGGCGGCAACGCGCAGCCCCTCCTCGCAGGGCAGGAACACCGCGGATGCCAGGGTCGTTGGAAAGATTTTGATTGTTTTCCCCACCGGAATCCGGATGCGCATTTTTTCCACGCAGTCCTGTATGGCCCGGTCCAGTTCCTCTTTCAGCTGCCCCGCGTACACGCCGATCTCCGGCGTTTGCTCAGGACCGGCCCATTCTTCCCAGTGTTCCGCGAAAAACCGTTCCACCCGTTCCGCCACGATTCGGGAGCCCAGATAGGCGCTGGTTCGTTCCGTGACCGTGCCGGGGTTCTCTTCGTCCGGTAAACTATGCTTTGTGTGTCCCGCGCCCCCCAGGCCATCGCAGACGATGGCATATCGGTCTGTGGCGACAGGCGGGGCATCCTCGCAAAAGCCCGGCTTGATCTCCTTTTGAAATGAAAACGGATACAGGATATGGGGCTTACTTTCCATGGGATGGCCCTCCCCGGCTTAGTTGGAAAGGGAGTGGGCAATCATGGAGTACACATCGGCCATATCCAGGTCCTCGCCGCTTCCGCCCTGCTCCATGCTGACACGAATCACATTCTCCCATTCCATTTCCATATCCGTCCAGGGGTAGGCATCCGGTGCGAAAATAACCAGTCTGCGCCCGGAGCGGTCCAGCTTGGTCTGTCCGTCCACGCCCAGGGCAGTCTGCGTCTCCTCGTTTCCGGCCCAGGCGTTGGCCAGCTCCTTATAGTCTTCGGGCATGTTCTCCGGGTACAGCTCCGGCGTGCAGCCAAGCTTGGCGGCCTCCTCCGTCAGGGCTTCCCGGTCCTCGAAGCTGTGAGCCTCCTCGTCGGTAAAAAGCACAATCACGTGGCGCTTTTTGTCTCCCTCCTGCACAAAGTCAGAACGCATGGCCAGGGTCAGGGCCTCCAGCGCGGACTCCGGCGCGTCATAGCCGCCCTTGGCCTCAATGGACGCCACGAAATCATGGAACGCCTCCTTTTCCTCCGGCAGCAGGAAGAAGGGCGACTCCCCGTAGGCGTATTTGCCGTCAAAATAGAAGTCCCGGAACCAAATCACCCTTGCCCGCAGATTCTTGATAATCCGCTTGTTCTCCCGGAGCGCCTCGGTCAGGCCGTCGTGAAAAACCAGGGTGGCGTTTTTCACCTTTTCAATCAGGGGCTCCATGCTTCTGGTCGCGTCAATGACGAACACGATATCCACATTGGTATCGGTTCCCTCGGCCATCTCCCGGGACATTCCCAGCATATCCTGCATATCAGACATTTTCGTTTCCTCCGTTCTCTTTCTGTTTAAAAGTTAGGCGATGGAGTTTGCCACCAGCGCCACCACGTCCGTCAGGTCCAGGTCCTTTCCGCCGTCGCCGCTGCTCAGGTCCTTCCGGATGACATTTTCCAGATCCGCCTCCAGCTCGTTCCAGGGGTAAACGCTGGGGGCAAACAGCACCAGGCGCTTGGCGTCCTTATTCATCTGGACGCTCTCCGCGGATGCCCCCAGGAAGTCCTGGCCGTGGCCCCAGGCCCTATACAGCTCCTGAAGATTCCGGAACATATCTTTGGGATAATTGTCGGGGACGCCTTTTTGCTGCTGCTCATAAGGATGGGCGGAGGCGTCCGTAAACAGGACGATCACATGGCGCTTTTTGGCCCCCTCCTGCACGAAGTCGGAGTGCAGCGCCTCGGCCAGGGCCTCCAGCCCGCTTTCCGGCTCGTCCCCGCCGCCCCCGGCCCGAATATTGGCGACGAAATCATGGAAGGCTTTGTTTTCCTCCGGCAGTGTAAAGAACTCGGATTTCTGCATGGCGTAGTCCCCGTCAATGTAGAAATCCCGGAAGACAATGACCTTGATTCGGAGACTGTGAATTTTTCTTTTCTTCTCCGCCAGTCCGTTTTCCAGCTCCTTGTGAAAGGTCAATGTCAGATTTTTCACCTTGTCAATCAGCGGCTGCATACTCCCGGTCCCGTCTATGGCAAAGACGATATCCACATTGGTATCCACCGCCGCGTCCTCCGCGGACATCCCCAGCATATCCTGCAGCATCGAATTTTTCATGTTTCCATCTCCTATATGTTTTCTATTTTCGCCGCAACCGGCCGTCCTTATTTTTTCGTTTTTTCGGATGATAATAGATTTTGGCGCAAACGCGGCATCTCCAGACCGGCCAGATGAAGTTGAACGCCCCAAAGGCCAGCCAGCCGACCTCGACAATTGCTCCCAATATACTATTCATATTGGCCACACTATTCAACGCACTAATCAACGCTATAACAGAGGTACCCGCAATGGTGAAATAGATCATAACATAGCACATTCCCAGCAAACTGGCGGCTAACCTAGCAACCCAATCAGGCTTTAGGGAAAGGGCATCTGCGTATATGCCATAATACCCAACCCCTTCACAATGAAACAACCAGAACAGATTTCGTACATTCAACAGAAAAGCCGCCAAAGAAAACCATACAGGCCCCGCGTTCCCCGTCGCTCCTCTTTCCGCCATAAGGCCCAGCACAATTCCGATCCCACAGACCGCTGTGCCATACACGCCCATCACAAACATAATCCGTGCGAAAATCGACATTCCCTTCCAGTGCTTACGACAGCGTGAAAGAAACCCATTTTCGGGGGCTTTCCGCGCTTCCGGCTGCTTCGGTGGCTCCGGTTGTCTCGGCAAATCCGGCTGCCTCGACACTTCCGGTGGTTTTGGCATCATAACCTGTGGCATAACGTTCTACCTCCCGTATGTTTTACGCCCCGGCAAAGGGCGGGATTTTGGCTTGAACTGTGTCTTTTCTATCCGCTTTCATTCCATTCGCCCATCCGAAGTTGCAGGTCCAAATATACAGACCATATGAAAAACGACGCAGGCCACTGCCCCAAGTTCAAAGAGGCCCCCATCCTGTCCACTCATGGCAGCACACGATACAAACATATTGCTCCACAAGACAACAGCACGTATAACCCAATACAATACCCTGGACAGAAACGAGTCAAACTCGCTCATCGCTCCCCTAGGCCCACCAAAGATACATACTAGAGCAAGCTTCATCACCATCAACAGGAAACTTATAAAGCAAACCGGCAAAGAAAGTGGAAGCTCAAGCCGCCACGAATTCAGGAATGGAATGCTGAGCGCAACCACGTCATATTCCAGCTCCCTTGCGCCCACAAGCACAAGCGCCAGTTTCACGCCGTACATAATGACACCAAACAGCCCAACCGCAAAGAGAATCCGCGCAAAGGTGGACATATTCTCCCACAGTTCCTCCCATATCTCCACAGCAGACGAACGGGAAGAATTTTGCTTTTCCGGTGTTTTCGGGGTCTGCTTCGGCGCTGTCGGCGGTTTGGGCGGGTCTGGCCGCTTCACCGTTTCCGGCTTTGGCATTTCCGGCGGTTTGGGCCGTTCTGGCTGTCTTGGCGCTTCCGGCTGCTTTGGCACTTCCGGCTGTCTCGGTCTTAAAACCTGGGGCATGGGCATCTACCTCCTCTATCCCGGCAGCGGGAATTTCATACAGCCATTATACCACCCAGCCCCTTTTCCATCATCTGCCAGTTATGACGTTATGGTGCCAACTATGTCGTTTCGTTGCCAAAAACGAAGCTTTTGTCCCTGCTCTCCTTGCTTTCCGGGCGGTCTCATGTATAATGGAAGCATCAGAAAGTCTTCGGGAGGTCAGCGATGTATCCTCTGATCGTGCTTTGCAACTGTTTGGGTATCCTGCTGGGCAATCTGCTTTTGTTCGGTACCATCGTACGCCTGATAAAGCCGAAGCACCCCTGGGTGCATGTATGGGTGTCGGCGCTTTTGTTTCTCGGGATCTGGGCGGTCAATAACTATCTGCTCCCGGCCCCCTCCGCCGTGCTGGATGCCGCTACCGTCGCCGGCAGTCTGGTCTATGTCTTCTGCATCGCCCCCAGGGGGCATAAAATCGGAGGCATGGTTGCTTCTCTGGGGCTGTCAGCCTCCACCATTGCCATTATGTTTGTGCTCAGCCTGTTCGTCTTTCCCATTGCCGAGAAGCTCCAGATCCCGCCGGAGGTCCTGTTGGACCGGAAGGATTCCTTCGGCAACGCCATTATGACCTTCCTGTGCCAGCTGCTTTTCGCCCCGGTCTGCCTGGGCTATTACCGCTTTGTGACAGGGGTGCTTCCCCGGTGGCATCTTTCCCCAAAGCTTCTCTATTTCCTGCCCATCCCCATCAGCCAGATCATTCTCATGAACGTGATCAACAGGCTCATTTCCTATGTAGGCGGCATCGGCGGCATCCGGCAGACCTATGCCTTTGGGGTGCTGCTGTCCATTGCCGCGGACGTGGTGTTCGTCTTCGGCATGTGGAAGGTCCAGCAGAGCGAGGAGCTGCGCCAGCAGGTGCGCATGGCCAACGAGCAGCTGAACGTGCAGACCGACTACTATCGGCAGCTGCAGGAGAGCATTCTCGCGGTGAACCAGATCCGCCACGACCTGAACAACCAGCTCCAGGCCGCCTACCAGCTGATGGATTCCGGCGAAACCGGACTGGCCCGCCAGCAGCTGGGCCAGGTGCAGCATAGCCTTGGCTCCCGGGTAGGCCCCCGGTTCAGCAGCAACCTGATGGTGGATGCGGTGCTCTCCGACAAGGCCCGCCTCTGCCGGGAGAAGGACATCCGGCTGAGCATCAATACGGAGCTCCCGCCGGAGCTGCCTGTGGAAAACGCCCAGCTGTGCAGCATTTTTTCCAATCTGCTGGACAACAGCATCCAGGGCGTGCTGGAAAGCGGCGCGCAGCAGAAGACGATTGAGCTTCAGGCCATGGTCCGGGGGAACTGCCTGATGATCTCCTGCGCCAACCCCGCCAGGAAGCCTGCCCGCAAGCAGGAAAACGACCCCCTGCGTGCCCACGGCCTGGGTCTGGGCATCCTGAATACCATCGCCTCCAAATACCACGGCACCCTGAAGACCGAATATCAGGACGGCTGCTTCCGCACGGACCTGTGTCTCCCGCTGCCGGAAAAGCAGGAAGGAGAGACCGCCAATGCCCAATAAGCAGCAGGAATGGAACGTTCTTCTGTGTGACGACGAACCCCTGGTCCTGGATCGGCTGCTGGCCCTGAGCCAAAAGACGTTGCTGCCCCAATACAACGCCGTCTTCCACTGCGCCGCCGGAGCGGAGGCCCTGCCGGATTCCTCGGTGCAGCTCCACATTGCGGTGCTGGACATTGTGCTGAAGCAGGACAACGGCATCTCCCTGGCCCGGAGCATCGTCGAAAAATTCCCCGAGTGCCAGATCATCTTTGTCAGCGGCTACCCCCAGTATGTCAGCGATGTTTACGATGTGCCCCACATGGGCATGGTTTTGAAGGAGCAGCTGGAAAATCAGCTTCCAAAATTTCTGCTTCGGGCCGCATCCGTTCTCGACAGCGCTCGGGAGGAGACTCTGACCGTCCTGTCCAACAGGGTGCCTCTGCAGCTCCGGCTTTCCGGCATCGTCTACCTGGAGCGGAAGGACCATATCACCTATCTGCATCTGCTCTCCGGCCACACCATCCGCACCCGCCAGAAGCTCAGCGAGATCCTCGCCCAGCTCCAGAGCGGCACCCTGTGCCGGTGCCACGTGAGCTTTGCGGTGAACCTGCGCCATGTGGCGGGCCTCAATGCCCGAAGCTTCCTGCTCTGTACCGATGAACAGATCCCCATCAGCCGCATCTATATCCAGAACGCCCGGTCCGCCTACTATGCCTACCTGCAAACCGCCCTCCTGCGCTGACCCAAGGGGGCTGTTAGAAAACGCTCTGTCATTGCGAACCAGCGCGCACGCTGGTGTG
>OIZO01001768.1_pt1 | contig 10336 bp, 7 predicted proteins | sample 1588551 | NCBI WGS metagenome assembly OIZO01 (sample SAMN03283271) | human gut metagenome | biome: human-associated habitat; material: feces | host: Homo sapiens | place: Peru | collected 2012 | reverse complement strand
ACTGACTGCCTCAACAACATATCCTAGCTCTTCCAACAACATATCCTTACTCATCCAACAACATATCCTTACTCATCCAACAACATATCCTTACTCTTCCAACAACAAGAAGAGGGTGAATCATAAACTTATGACACATCCTCCGCCGAACCAGCCAGGGTGAAGAGTGGTGAAGAGTGGGTGAAGAGTGCCCAAGAACTCTTCACCCCTCGAAACGCCCATAAACACTGGGGATTCCGAAGGAAAGGTGAAGAGTGAAGAGTATTTTCTTATCCCTTATCTACAACAATAATTCAGGCATTTACGCTGACTGTTCCTATAGAACAGCCAACTGGCGAGTGTACGGCTAGTCAGCTGTTCTTCATTCGCCTGTACACTATTTCCGGTTAACAGCCAACTTATTCCTCGGCAGAATACTTTTCCATAACCAGGCAATAAACGCTAAGTACTGATAAAAACTCAGGCAGCTATGACAAAATTGGGGACAAAGGAAACTTATTAGCAAAAATAATTAAGCAAAAAGTTTGGAGTTTCGAAAGAAAAAGCATATATTTGCACCTTGAAAAGTGCACATTGTGCACAAACGTGCACCTTCCAAGGTGCATATGCTATAAAAACAGCATCTTAAAAGATGCATAAAATAAGGTGAAATATGGATATTACACTCGTAAACTACATGAAAGAACAGCTGCGTCTAGTAAGTCTGGACTTTAAGCGTTATATGTATGACAAACTTCCTTGGCAAGCAAGGTTCATTGGACTCATGGGACCCAGAGGAGTAGGAAAATCGACTTTGATTCTTCAACATCTTAAAGAAATGGATGCGGAAACACAGGCAAAAAGTCTCTATATATCAGCAGACCATAGCTATTTCACAACCCACACACTAATTGATACAGCAGACCAATTTGTACGTGAAGGAGGCGAAACGCTTTATATAGATGAAGTACATAAGTATGATTCATGGTCGAGAGAATTGAAGCAAATCTACGATTCCCACCCTGAGCTCAAGATCTTCTTCACAGGATCTTCTATGCTTGATATTTTAGATGGAGAGGCAGATTTGAGCAGAAGAGTCATCTTATATGAGATGCAGGGTATGTCTTTTAGAGAATATCTGGAAATGTTCGAAGGAATCAAGACACCAGTCAGGTCATTAGATGATATTCTGAGGGGAAATATTGAAATAAAAGAGGTGCTTCACCCTATCCCGCTCTTCAATAAATATCTGAAAGAAGGATACTATCCGTTTTCCAAGGAAGGCTTTTTCCAGCAAAGACTACAGCAGGTGATACGTCTTACGATGGAAGTAGATATTCCACAATATGCCAACATGTCGCCAGCAACAGGAAAAAAACTCCGTCGCATGTTATCTATCATAGCAGGCAATGTACCCTATAAGCCAGAAGCCACAGGATTGGCAAACGAAATTAAAGTGAGCCGTAATGATATTCCTACCTATCTTCTGTACATGGAAAAAGCGGGAATGATCGGTCAGTTACGTGACGAAACTGGTGGAATGCGAGGATTGGGAAAGACAGAGAAAGTTTATCTCGATAATCCGAATATCATATATGCACTTTCTGGCAATAATTCTAACATCGGTAATGTGAGAGAGACATTCTTCTACAACCAAACCAGAGTCAATCAGGATGTTACATCATCTAAGATTTCCGATTTTACAATAGGAAAGTATACATTTGAGATTGGGGGTGCCAAAAAGAGTCATAAACAGGTGAAGGATGTAGAAAACGCTTATATAGTGCGTGATGATATAGAATATGCTAATGGTGACATATTACCACTATGGAGTTTTGGTCTTTTATATTGAAACTAAACAATTCCGGAATACAGTTTATACTGCAACAATAAATAAGGGGCGTGCTTAAATGAGCACGCCCCCAGACGAGAGATTTTATGTATTCTTTTCCCAAAGAACTGCTTATATCTTTATTTCATCCTAGCGATAAGGATAGAGCACTGTATTCTTTGACAAGATGTAATAATTATCTGGATTATCAACATCTACAAGCTTAAGAACTGTTGGGCTCTTCAGGTCATTGCCTTCGATAGAATACGTCTTACCTTTACTACCAGCCGTAAGTGCTGCAATAATGTATTTATAGCCACCACTATTATAGTAGAAAATACCATTGCTGTCACCAGACAAAGCAAATTTCAAAGTAATATGGGTGTCATCAACAGGAGTAGCTGTACAATTCAAACAACCTGCATACTTATTGGCACTAACAAACACAAAACCATATTTACCATTGCTTGAGGAGAAACTAGAGGTACCAAAGAAAGCATAGCTCATTTCCTCGCCTCCAACTTCTTCACCCTGGCAGATTTCATAGCACTTATTCCAATAAGCCTGACCATAGGTTCCCATATTCTTAATACCATACATCTTTGCACTTCCACTAGTCGCGTCAAACTCGTAGTTATCACCACCAACATAGTTGAATCCCTTCACAGAGTCGCCGTTCAACACGATAGGCTTATAAAACTCCAAGCCTGTCTCTGTTAAAAGTATTTAATTATTGCAAACTTTATCGATATTTTTATAGAAAAAAAGGTAGTTTTTCTTGATTTTAATCAACATTTAGAGATGCAATCTACACTTTTAGCAGAAAAAGGTCAGAAATAAGAGATTTAAGCAAAGTTTACGAAAAGAAAACAAAAATGTTCTAAAAGACAAGAAAGGCAAGATTTCTGTAGAACTCCATCCAGAAGTTTCTCAGAAACCTTGCCTTTCTTTACCTATATTTACTACGTAAGTATCTTTATCTGCCACCTGAGTATCTTTATTTACCGCTTAAATACTTTATTCAAAAAACATTATTATTTCTTGATAGTAAACTCAAATTTCAAACCACCCTCCGGCAAGTTATTCACCCGGATGGTACCACCATGCAGCAGCACGGCATTCTTCACGATGGCAAGGCCCAGCCCCGTTCCACCCATTTTACGGCTCCTTCCCTTATCCACACGGTAGAAGCGTTCGAAGAGGCGGGCGAGATGCTCCTGCGGCACACCCTGACCATTATCTCTGAAGACAAAATGCCACTTGTTGCCTATTTCCTTACCCTCCAGCGTGATGGTCGTCCCGTCACCGGCATAAGCAATGGCATTATCCGTAAGATTGCGGAACACACTATAGAGCAGACTGCGGTTTCCCTTCACCACGATGCGCTCAGGCAGCAGGTTGTGGAATCCCATCTTGTGCTCCTCCCTTTCCAGCGCCGTTTCCCTCATGATGTCTCCCACCATCTTCGTGATATCCACCGCCTCGAAGTCTATCATGTCCGAACCGTCGTCCAGTCTGTTTAGCGTCGAGATGTCTCTCAGCAGGGAGGTAAGCCGTTCGCTCTGCGCATAACATCTCTGCAGGAACTGCTCCTTCATCTCCTCGCTAATATGCGGATTGTCGAGTATCGTCTCCAGATAGCCCTGTATGCTCGCCACCGGAGTCTTCAGTTCATGGGCAATATTCTGCGTCAGTTGCCTTTTCAGGATATCCTGTTCCCTTCGGGTGGTCTGGATACGCTTATACATCTTGATGATGCGTTCAGCAATTTCACCCAGTTCATCATCCGGAAATTTAGCCAGATCCTCTATCTCCAAGCTCTCGTTGTGGTCGGCCTTGTAGGCGAAGATGCGGAGCTTGGCAATATTCTTGCCCAACCGATGGGTGAACCGGTAGAGCACGATGGTCAGGATGATGATGGCGAAAACGGCAAACCAGATGTAATGCTGGTCAGCCTGCAGTGATTTAGAGAGATCATCATTATAAGGCAAGGCACTTCTGATGATGATAGAGTCGGCAGGGAAATAGGAAGCCACATAGAAGTAATCCTGCTTCAGGGTCTTCGACTCTCGTTCCACGCTCGATCCCTGTCCATTCTTCAGCGCCTCTTGTATCTCCTTGCGGTTCAAGTGATTGGCAAAACGGTCATAGTGCTTGCTCATATTGTCGTACACCACCTTGCCGTCGGGCCTTATCAGGGTAACACGCAGATCCTTGCTTTCATGTTCACGGATGAAAGCATTCAGTTTGGTTTCCGCCACGACGAGTTTCGACCGCCCCACGCTGGGCAGAGTCTCCAGACTATCGCCGTTGCTCAAGATGATTCCCCTGTCATGAGCCAGCGAGAGATCCTCCTCCAAGAGGGCGTTGTAGTTTTCCAGTTTCATCGTGAGCGTACTGATCTTATACTGTTTCTCACGAGTCTGCTGGAACATGATAAAACTGACAGCGAACACAAGGAACACCGCCAGCACCATGAGATACAGTTTTCGCCCAACTTTGGATTTCGTTTTTTGTATTTTCAGCATAGATAAAATCCTTTCTTATCACGCATCAAAATAATATCCGAAGCCGAGTCGGGTGACGATGCACTTTGCAAACTTACCGATTTTCTTTCTCATACGGGTGATGTTGACATCCACCGTGCGGTCGAGCACGAGCACATCCTTAGGCCATACCCTGTCGATGAGTTCCTGGCGGGAGAACACTCTACCCTTCTCTTCCAGGAGAAGTCGGAGCAATTCAAATTCTGTTTTGGTGAAAGGCACATCCTCTCCATCAATGCTCACCGTCTTCTTGTCGATATTGAGCACCAATCCCTGATAGCTGATGATGGTAGGTTCAGCATCCTTGCCCTGCTTATCGGCGGTACGGCGGATGACAGCCCTCACACGCACCATCACCTCACGGATAGAGAAAGGTTTGGAGATATAGTCGTCAGCCCCGAGATTGAAACCGGTAACGGTATCGTTCTCAGTATCGCGAGCCGTCAGGAATATAATAGGAATCTGAGCCGTAGCCACATTCTCCTTGAGTTTCTTCGCCAACTGGAATCCGCTCATACCTCCCATCATCACATCGAGCAGCAAGAGGTCGTAGGAAGCAATGTCTTTCTCCAGAGCTTCCTCAGCCGAGTTGGCAGTTTCTACCAGATACCCCTCGGTTTCCAAGTTAAACTTCAGAATCTCACAGAGGTCCTGTTCATCATCCACCACAAGGATTTTATAGTTCTTTTCGTCCATCTTTATAATATATAATAATGTATATATAGTCTGAGGTCTTTCCTCGGGTGCAAAGATACGACAAAAAATCTGTAACACGCATTACATTCTATTACATTTTCATTTCAAAAGCAAGTAAAAAGTGTGACGGGAATCATAGTTCCTGATTCCTTCAGATGATTTTGACCGGAAATGACTTTGACCAAATGACCGGATTCCCATCTATCTTCCTTGATGACCGGAATTTGCCGTCTATGACGACCGAGGTTGGTCGTCTATTAAGACCGGGCTTGGTCATCATAGACGACCGGCTTGGGGCATAAGCGTACCACCCTTTTACAGACCATGCCAAAACACGAAAGCGGTCATTTGGTCAAAGTCATTTCCAGTCAAAATCGTCTGCACACTGCGGTGGACAAGACAGGGTGCTTGTCCTCATCGACAAACACCCTGACTTCATCACAAATATAAATGCAATCTATTAAATAAAAGTGTAAATGGTTTAAAACTCATCCCATGCTTCCCAGGCATTATAGCCTTTGGAATGTAATCCTCCTACAAAATCATCATCACCTCCAGTTCCACTTCCACTGGTCTGCTGGTTAGAAGAACCTGTTTCTCCACCACCAACTGTAGCAGAACTTTCTCCGTCATAATTACCACTCCCCGCAAGTATGTTAGCTACTTCGGCATGAATAAGGAGGGTGACTGGTCTTAAATATATTTTTTTCATCTTTTTTGCTGTAAATTCATAAAATAATTTGTTCTTAGGAGATAGTTCATGGATTATTTCACCATGAACTTCTTACCATTCTTAATATAAACACCCTTCTGAAGGCTGTTTAAATTGCCATTGACAACCTGACCGTTCAAGTTGTAAACTATCTGAGTGTCATTTTCGTTACCTGCAATGATTTCTACATTTTCAATACCAGTGACCTCATCATCCTTTCCAAAGAAAGACAATTCCTTTGCTCGAGCAGAACCATTACCACCGAAATAGGTCAGATAATCAGAGTGACCACCATCTCTTGCTGTAGCCTGTACGACACACTTGTTGGCACCCCACAACATCTGTGTTCCTGTATAGAACCAGAACTGTGCTCTTGGTGTACCCTTCTTCTGGGCATAGATGTAACTATATTGAGGAACTGTGACATTCTTTACATCTCTTGCAACAGCCTCTTCTGAGTTTTGAGCATTTTCAGAAACTGCTGCGGTTACAGCTGTTTGATAATTACCAACAAAACGATATTCCTTATTCCAATCTGCTTCAGCAGAAGCGCTTTCTTTAGCACCACCAGTGAACTCTTCATTCGCCTTCACAAGAGTAGGAAGTGGAGAGCCTGTAACCAAAGTATAATCACTGATGTTATACATACTATTGGCATCATCATTGTTCTTTGTAGGATAGATCATATAGGATTCATGCGCATAAATCACAATATCATCATCTGCTACAGAAGTTCCGGTGCTTGTTGTGTATTTGCCATTTGCGTCCTTGGTACTCTTATGTACATACACATCGTTTGTAAAGAACAGCTTGATGGATTTTACTTTTTCCTCTCTGTTTACCACACGTTCAACCTTGTTGAAACGACAAACATGAGTATCCTCGCCAAACACTTTGTCAACCTGTGCCTTGGTCATATCGAAAGGAACACAGATGGTCCACCACTGACCGCCCTTAATATTAATAGGATAGGTAGGTTTCTCCTCTGGTTCTTTGTCTACATTCACGTCGCTATTACCCAATGGGAACTGGCGTGTACCCATGTGAGCCATCATTTGCAGATTATCGAGTGTATAGTAACCTGTTGCCTCATCAGCAGGATGAGTCGCATCAGCTACCTTATAGCCAGCATAAGCCAAAACAGCTAAATCTTCTGCCGATAACGTTGGCAAATATTTATCTTTACCGTTCCAGTTATAGCCTAAAGAGTTGACAACATAAGAACGAGTCCATTCTTGCTGGCTTGGCCAAATATACTGACGTCCCAAATATGTATCTTGGAAACCACAAGAAGTTTTCTTTGAGGCGGTATAAGAGCTAAACTTTAATTCTGTTTCCTCTTCACCTACTTCATGATATGAATAAGGATTATGTTCATTCTGTCCATAATAAAATTCCTGTCCCTTATCTACAGTCTTGTACACACGGGTTATATCAGTATATGCCGCACGTTGCTCTTCTGTCAAATCTTTTGGGTAATGAAGCAGGCAGAAATAGACACCATGGTTTTTATAATTCTCTCGATTCGCATAACCAGTATTAGCATCATCACTAATTTCACCCTCTGCTGGATCAAAACCATTACGACCCATAAGAGTAACTTCGTCAAAGGCAGAAGCTTTTGCTCCCGACCAACCCTCTATTGTACCAAAAGGCATCAAAGGTGCATTTTCTCCGTAGAAAAACACATCCTGGTATCTACGGTGTCCAAAGGCTATAGCGCCGATATATCTCATACTGGCAGGTATCTCAAGCGTGGTTTCTGTATGAGTATTATTACGAAGAGCAAAAGCACCTTTACCTATAAATTTTAATCCTGCATTAAATTTCAAATCATATACATAACAGTTTCTAAAAGCTTCGTCATGGATGATTTTCAATGTTGAAGGAAAATTCAAAGCAGTAAGAGGCGTACCCATAAAAGCCTTTTTACCAATATTCTCCAAACCTTCATTGAGGGTAATGGAAGCAATATTTTTGCAATTCTCAAAAGCTCTTTCTCCGATAAGAGTCAAAGACTTTGGGAAATTGATATATGTTATTGACGAATTCGCAAATGCCTCATCACCCACGCGGTCATAGCCCTCTGGGATAGTAACAGTAGTTGGAACTGGGTTCAATTTAGAGATAACCTGTGTAGGTACAACCATTTTGTCCACATTGGTTCCTGTACTTTCACTCAGCACACTCGTCTTATTAGTGAGAGGCAATGTCAAGTTTGTAAGCGCAAGAGTTCCGTGTACATATACACCATCAGCTGCTGCAAAAGTTTCCTTAGAGAAACCAGTACATGTAGCTGCACCCAAATCAAGAGTCTTTAAATTGGAGTTATAGTTTATTTGGGTCCCCCCATCGTTGGTTTCTGTAATAAACAGTATTTTAGATACAATATCATTATTAATCAACAAATCTTTTGATGAAGCCTTGTAAAACTTAACGGTTTCATAGCTACCACTTGCGATTTTCTTCTGAAGCAATTGCGCAAATGTGTATGGAGTTTCGTCTGCTTTGATATAGTCAGAATGCAAACCTTCAGTATCTCTTGTACCAAAGAAAGCACCATTGTCCTCTATCTGAGAAAAAGTAGCTGTACCTGTATAGAAAACTTCGCCAGGAGTCCAAGTATAGGTTTCACCATTAGTAAGACCTGTATATGTCTTACCTCCATCTGATGACTTAAATGCATCAGCCCGCATTGTATAGGTAACATTTGATTCATAATAGTTTTGCAATTCTACCTTTGAAATCAAAGTTACTCCCTGATTTTCCAAATCACTTAATGGCACTGTCGTTTCGCCAGAGATTTCCTTGCTTGACAGGAAATAAACCGACATATCGGAATATAGGTCATTATTCAACGCATTCGCAGAAACCCCATCACCTACCTTAACTTTAGATTGAAGAACAACAGATGTATTCCACTCTGAATAATAGCCCTTATAAAGATTGGTTATTTTGTCCTCTTTCCAAGTCTTTTTAGAATTTACCTGTCCAAATGGGCCATTCCAACCAGTAGGTTCCCCATCACAAACCTTCGTATATTCATAATTCGCCTGGTAATATATATTGTTAGCAGAATATGAATCACCAGCATTTACCTTTGTTCCTTTGTCATCGGTAAATACATAACCAACCGCCTTGTCAGAAAAGACACGGGCAGAGAAGTCTGTAGTCTGATACGTTGTTAAATCACCCTGACCAGAAATAGTCATAGTCTTGCCCTCATCTGAAACATTGAATGTAACAAAAGTCTCCTGTGCCTGTACGTTGCTACCCCATCCTAAGAGGACGGATACAACAAGGCAAACTTTTTTTAATAGATCCTTTACCATCTTAAACTTATATTTAAATTTATCCTCAAATCCGCAACCTATAGGGTTTAGTGGGATTTGAGATTCATAACTTTTATTTTATACAATATATTTTTGTTTATGTAATGTCTTAGAAATCTTGTTTGCTTACGCGTTTTTAGAAAAGCCTTATATCTTATATATAATAATGTGTAGCTTTCTGTAGCCGCATCGCATAGTTTTTAGGCTGTGCGCCTTAACTGGGTGCAAAATTAAGGAATTATAATTACGTACAACAAATGATTTGTACTTTTCTTATGTATAAAATGTAAACCGAAACAAAATAGACACAAAAAAGATAGGAAATAGAGGAAAAATGTGTCAGTAAGCAAAACAAATAGAACAAAGAGGTTTCATTTGGTTTCCGCATTTATACTTTTTTAATAGCGTGTCGTCACATTAGCTACCAAAAAATTCGTTTGATTACAATCTTATTTCGTAATTTTGCATCCATATTGAATTTATTAGTATTTAAAGAGAATAAGAAAATGACAGATCAAACTAACAATTGCTCCTTGGTCATTGGGGAACGCATAAAACAGGAACTCAAAAGACAAGGAAAAACAACAGTATGGCTCGCAAAGCAACTTGGTTGCCACAGAACCAACATTTATAAGATTTATAGCAAATCTACTATCGACACAGGTATGCTCATGCATATCTGCAAGGTAATCGGCTATAATTTCTTCGACTTGTTGTCTGAGGAATACAAGAAGCAAGTAAACGGTTAATTAGTTTTCACTAAAAAATAAAGGTGACAAAGGTTTCTATGCCTTTGTCACCTTTATTATATATATACAAATCATACTATGCTAATCTCTTCTCCAATCTCTCACGGATGGCTGCAATGAAGCCGGCTGAGTTGACTGCCTTTGCCTCTACACCTTCCATCAGGTTGACGAGGTCCTTGGTGGCGATACCATCATTCAGCGTATCGAAGCAAGCTGCCTCCAACTGGTCGCCGAAATTCTGCAATGCCTGAATGCCATCTAACTCGCCACGCTTTCTCAACGCACCGCTCCATGCAAAGATGGTAGCCATTGGGTTGGTAGATGTATCTTCGCCCTTCAGATAACGGTAGTAGTGGCGGGTTACTGTGCCATGAGCTGCCTCGTACTCATACTTGCCGTCTGGAGAAACCAATACGGAGGTCATCATCGCCAACGAACCGAAGGCTGTACTGAGCATATCGCTCATCACATCACCATCATAGTTCTTACAT